>Ga0206106_100392_pt1 | contig 38879 bp, 33 predicted proteins | sample 1B1ome_FD_148677 | JGI IMG/M metagenome (GOLD analysis project Ga0206106, IMG submission 148677) | Enriched microbial communities from leaf-cutter ant dump, University of Wisconsin, Madison, United States - 1B110A | ecosystem: Environmental > Terrestrial > Nest > Insects nest > Nest dump | place... | reverse complement strand
GTCTATACCGCCATTGAATGGCACGACCAGCTGGCAACTGTCATGGCCAGACTGCTGCTGTACACGGATCCAAAACCATTGCCGGCGGTTACTGATACTGAAGGGGCATGGGCTTTATACAGTCGGGCATGGCGGCCCGGGAAACCCCATCCGGGAACTTGGTCAGCCTTCCATAAGGCGGCCGTTGATTTGATTAACTCTAGGAGAACGTAATGGAATTGATTTCTGGTTGGAAGACCTGGTGGAAACAAATATCAACTTGGCTGGTGGCCATAGGATCATCGGTCGTGATGTTTGCCCCGGAACTGATTGAGATCTGGCGCAGCTTGCCGATCGAGGTGCAGGCATCTTTTCCGGTAGAGTGGATTCGTGCTTTTGGACTGTCGTTGGTGATTGCATCAATTCCAGCCAAACTGATTCGCCAGCGTAAATTATACGAGCAGGCGCAGGATGATCTTTATGCCGAGTAGTTTTACCACTGCCACCATTGCCCTGCTTGTCGGATTGGCGAGCGGGGCTTTTTTATGCGGGCAGTACAAGGATGCAAGGCTGGAAGCACAGCAAGCTGCAGCAAGAGTCGCAGCAAGCCAGCAGGAACGCAAGATGGCCAACAGAATAAACGAGGTATCTCATGACTACGACAAGCGGCTTACGAAGCTCAATACCATTATTGCTGATACTACTGATGAGCTTGGGCGGCTGCGCGTCAAACGCTGTCCAGTGCCCAAAGTTACCGCCACCCCCGCAACAGCTGATGCAACCACCGCAGGACAACCCTACAGGGATCGAAAGATCGAAATCAATCTTGATGGAGCTGCAGCAGAAATTATCCGACTAGGCGGTGACCTGGATCGCGCCAACGAACAGATCAGGGGGCTGCAGGCAACTATCCGGAATTACCAGATGGTTGTGGGTAGTGATTGACCCTACCTCAAAAATACAGATTTCATAACGCAGATAAAGCAAATAAAAAGTCTGCTTTCCTCGCCATCACCGTTTTAATTCAGCAGTAACATGTCTGTGTGAGGCAACTCACGATCTTCATTGAAAACTGCCATTCCGGCAGCATCCACCCCTGTTAGTACCCCTACTAGCAGGGGACTTTCTTTTAAGTGGTAAGTAGTCACGTGACTGAAACTCCACAGATTTCGAACCAGTTAATAAAAGACAACCTGCATCTTGTGAAAAGAATTGCAAGTTACAGGCGTAGAACCCTCCCGTCATGTATCGATTACGATGAGCTCATTCAGGTGGGTATCATTGGTCTCTGGAAAGGGTTGAAGACGCTCGACCTTAAGAAACGAATAAATCCAGACAATTATCTTATGGATAAAATCTGGTGGGAGATAAGCGAATTTCTTAGGAATATTGATCACCTGTCCCGGAAAGAAAGGAGGCGAGTAAGGGAAGGAGACTACTCTGTTAGCGGAGCGGAGATAGTCAGTTACGAGGACAGTTGCCAGGACTGTATACCGGACGAGACATACGATATTGTGCAGATGATGAACGATAAGCAGATACAGGATATCCTTTATGCAGCTATCGCGTCGCTTGATGACAGATATGCCGAGTGTATCAGGCTGGTATTTCTGGAAGAAATGAAAGGTGTGGATATTGCCAGGGAGTGGGGGGTAACCGAGGGCAGAGTGACTCAGATCAAAAATAAAAGTATCAAAATGCTAAAAGAAATTGTGTCGGCATGTGTTGTTTGATTTTTGGGACGAATTCTGGGACAAATCGAGGGATTGCCGGGGAAATTAAACATACAAATACTCATAAAATCAATGACTCTAGCCCCCTTTATTACCCTATAATACCCCAATGTGTGGGTTCGAGTCCCATCAGCCACCCCACTATTCTTAGAATCAGATCAATCATTCCGGATTGATCGTTTCCATATCGTTCTGTTTCCCGTCGGCCTATTCTGAACAGGTTTTGAGGAATATCTCTACTGAGTGTCTAAACTGCCAGTACGTAAAATGTTGGGGGTTATTCCATTCGTCAGCGTGTGAGATTCAGATATTTTCCAGTAGCAGTCTCGCTGATGAAGGCCATGGTCGTCATTATCGTGCGCTAACTTCATGGAAGAGGATTTCTATGTGGATTTCTCGCATCAAACTAGCCATCTTACTCTTAACGGTTCTGCTGGTTGCATGCAGTAACCAGCCCACCCGCCTGAACTACACTATTCCGGTTCAGCCGGAAGGTTCATCAGGCTATACCAAAAAGCCGGGCTGGCAGACATCTACGTTTGCCGTGGCGGCTGCCAATCCGCTGGCAGCTGATGCGGGCTATCAGATCCTCAAGGCCGGGGGCAGTGCCCTGGATGCCGCTATCGCTGTGCAAATGGTGCTTGCACTGGTTGAGCCACAGTCCAGTGGCATTGGCGGTGGCGCATTTCTGATGCACTTCGATGGCAAATCGGTCGAGGCTTACGATGGCCGTGAGATTGCTCCCGCTGCAGCCAATGAGGATCTGTTTCTCAAGCCTGACGGCAAACCTATGCCATTCATGGAAGGTGCTGTGGGCGGGCGCTCGGTCGGTGTGCCTGGTGTCGTTCGCATGCTGGAGCAGGCACACCAGCAGCACGGGCAACTGCCCTGGGCTACGCTGTTCGTGCCTGCTATCCGCCTGGCCGAGCAGGGATTCAAGGTCAGTGCTCGTCTTAACACGATGCTGGTTGCGGATCGATACCTCAGGCAAGACCCGGAGGCTGCAGCCTATTTTTACGACAGTAACAGCCAGCCGTGGCCGGTCGGGCACGTTCTCAAAAATCCCGAGCTGAGCCAGGTGCTGCGGGATATTGCAGCGCATGGCTCCAAGGCGTTGCTGAAAGGTCCGGTGGCCCAGTCCATCGTCGATAAGGTCCGTTCACACGCTACTAATCCAGGGCAAATTACCCTGGCTGATCTGGCCGGTTATCAGCCACGCAAGCGTGAGCCACTTTGTTATGATCATGCTGTGCTGCCGAAGGTATACCAAATATGCGGTTTTCCGCCACCCAGCTCGGGGGCCATTGCGATCGGCCAAATATTGGGCATTCTGCAAAACACGCCGGGTGCTATGCTGCCTTTGGGTAATGATGGCCTGCCGGCGGCCGACTGGCTGCATTTCTATACTGAGGCCGCACGTCTGGCATTTGCCGATCGTGCGCAATACGTGGGTGATCCCGATTTTGTGGCACCGCCTGCAGATTCCTGGATGAGCCTGTTATCCCCGGACTATCTGGCCGAGCGAGCGCGACTGATTGGTGATCGGCCGATGAAGGTAGTTCAACCCGGGCAACCGAAAGGGGTGCAAACCAGTCTCGCCCCCATGCCTGATCAGCCGGAATACGGCACCAGTCATATCAGTGTCATCGATGCTCAGGGGCATGCGGTGGCGCTGACCACCACCATTGAAAATGCTTTTGGTTCGCGGCAGATGGTCAGAGGTTTCCTGCTTAATAACGAACTGACCGATTTCAGCTTCACGCCGCGGGATACGCAGGGAAATCCTGTCGCCAATCGTGTGCAACCGGGCAAGCGTCCGCGTTCATCCATGTCGCCTACTCTGGTGTTCGACAAAGCTACTAGCCAGCTCGTCATGGTCGGCGGCAGCCCTGGCGGTGCTTTCATCATTCATTACATCGCAAAGATATTGTGGGGAACCTTGTATTGGGGCCTGAACATCCAGCAGGCTATTGATCTTCCCAACTTCGGTTCGGCAAACAGCTTCATATTACTGGAGGAAAAGGGTTTTCCCGCTGCTACCGTCAAAGCGCTCAAAGCCAAAGGGCACAATGTTCAGGAAATGGATATGACCAGCGGCCTGCAAGCCATTCAACGTGTCCCTGGTGGATATTTCGGCGGAGCCGATCCGCGTCGTGAAGGTGTGGTTATGGGTGACTGACGGTTTAGGGAACCGCTGCAAAACTATCTGCGTTGCCATTTCTGCGTTAAAAGTCGGCTCAAAATGCTCATTTATTACGTATAAACTCCGCTTATTCGCCGACTTTTGCCTTGAACTGGCTGCCTCGCTAACGTTTTTCAGAGGCTCCCTAAAAGTTCTCATACCGGTTGATATCGAATATCCCCGCTTGTAAAGGTTGCTGTTGCTTTTGCCAGGCGGTGATGTCATGCAGGATTTCCCAGAATTGTGGATGTGTGCGTCGTATTCCCCAGGTTTCCACAATTTGTTCAAAATCTTTTGTTTTTCCTGCTTTGCTCAATTTTGCTACGAACTCCCCGACTTGAGCAACAGGAACATCAAACATGAAATTGGGATAGCTGCCGGTAATACCGGGATAAACGGTAACGCGGTCTTTTTCAGGCTGGTAACGCAGTTCTTCACCCAGCATGAAGGCGACGTTGCTGTGAGCGCGATCTCTCAGCAGGGTATAAACGGTGCGTTCACTCTGTCCATGCCGGATGCGTACGAATGTCACCTCCGGAAGCTGACTGATTCCAGGCAGATTGGCAGCAGGCTGTGCTGCAATACCTGATAACGCACGATCAGCCTGTTGTATCCAGTGCGGCTGGTCAATACGACTGCAGTTTCCTTTTTCGCAGCGATTCAATGGATCGTGTGACATGGTGTTGATGGACTGGAAACGTTCAAGCATGTGTGATGCCAGTTCCAGTTTCGGGTTTTCTGTGACGAAGCGCTCCGCTGAGGGAGATTTGTCGTCAATATCCTCGTAAACGATGCCGAACTTCAGTTTACCCAGATCCTGATACCAGTCGTTCAATACGGTTTTACGCTGCCCGGCTGGAAGCAGACGCATAAAATTCTGTTCCGAGCCGTTACGGATCAGATCGAAGTAAAGCCGGGTCAGTACCTGATGGGCAACGTTGCCGAATACGTTGAAATTGACGACCAGCTGGTAATAGGTTTGCTCCAGTAATGGATAATCCATCAGCCAGAGGGTCTGTGGAACGGCACCGGCCAGTCCTCTTACGACGGAAGCACTGTTGTGATGGCGGAAAATGGTCAGCAGCGCATTTTCGTTGCGTCCGTCACCATTCCAGATATGAGCCAGCGATGCTCCCTGCGGTTGTTGCGCGACATAACGCTGCTGGCGCAATGCCAGATAATCATTGTGGCGTTTGAGATAGCGCAACCAGTTCTCGCCGGCATCGAGCAGATCATCGTCCTGTCCGGGGATCCCCAGCAAAGGGATGGCCTGACTTCGATAGGCGTCCTCTGTAACGAACAGATCGGACTCCGGAGATTGGAAGAGTGTCCAGAAATGATCACGTATGACATCGGTTGCAATCTGGCCGCGGCAGACTGGGCCGTGAATGAAGCTGCGCACAAAGTATTCTGCTTCGTCTAGCATGAACTGGTAACGTGCACGCGCCGGTATGGCGGCAAAAGTGACGAAAGGATTGGAACGTTCTATATAGTCGTAACCCGGTAAATCCCCCACGGACCAGTCATCGCTGAAAAACAGCTCACTGATGCGCTGTAGTTTCATCTGGTCAAGTGGATAGCTGATACGCCGTTTGTGTACGATCGTGCCCGAGATTGGACGCAGACGGTAAAAGAATGATCCGCCTGGATCATCATTCGGGCTGACTGTGGCAACGGGGATGACAGCTTTACCGGGTGGAGTGAATGAACGCAACAGCTCAAAGAAACGAGGTTCATCGCCTGACTCCGGGAAATACAGGTAAGCCAGAAACAGGTGTTCGTACAGCCAGCGCGCTACCAGCCGGCCACGCTTGTCGTCCCGGTTGAATAATGTTTCCCATGTCCGGATTGCCTGTTCCTCGTCCCGTGTCAGCGTAACGGGTTCCTCTGTCACTGCTGCTCCCTGATTCAGCCATCCGGTCAGGAGTGAATATTCCTGATCGGTCAGTCCGCTGGTGCCGAATGGCATACCTTCAAATGGATGATCATGTGCATAGTCGGGAAATTCCTCTTCTGAGGCGCACTGATTTTCGCGTGCGAAGCCTGTTTTGATCGAGTCAGGCAGCTTGCTGTTCGGCGGAAACGGGTACTGCTTTCCCAGGGTGATCATACTTTTCAGCAGAGATTGAGCGTGTTCCTTGTCTGATTGCAATACGGAATAGAAGCCTCGCTTGCGCCAGCCATCGATGGTGAGTTCGTCTATGTCCAGACGTGTCGGTTTCATCTCTGTAGTGCGCGTGCTGCTGTATACCGGTTCCTGAGAAGCACCGCGCAGCAGGCTTTCGACACTCTCCAGTTTGAGCTGACAGGGTGCATCAAAGCAGCTGTGGCAGGAAAGACACTTGGCTTCAATGATGGGCTGAACTTCTTTTGCAAAAGAGATCTGATGTTCAGCAGGTGCTGGCAAATCAGCAGGGGTCGGAGTGGGATAATCGCCGAATAATGAACGCTTGCTGTCCTGGCAGGCAGACAACATAAAGGTAAAGCTCAGCAAACACAGGAATGGGTAACATACGCGCACTGATAAACTCCGGAGGTGAAACAAGCCGGAGGGATTCTATCTCATCACCTGTATTACCGGAAGCCGGGAACTCAGAGAGGTGAGGCGATACCGGTGACGCTGACCACTGTTTGTAACCCGTTTTCTTTATGTTCCGAAAATATCTTCCCACAGTTGGAATACTGCCTGTCTGGCATCGCTTAAATGGTTATTTGCCACCCGTGCAAATTTCTGAGATACATCCCTGGATAGAGCGGTGCCGGTAGGTTCAGGCGTGCCGCTCAGCCTGAGCTGATGTTGTGTTCGCCGGAGCTCACGATAGGCAGTGAGTGCTGCAGTTGCTTTCCCGGCGGAGGTCAATCCAAGTTCTCCGGCCAGTTTCAGCAAGGCGATATTGCCGATATTGCCCGTCAGTTGCGGGTAATGGTGCGCATACCCCAGCACCAGATATTGCACAATGAATTCGACATCGATGATACCGCCGCGATCGTGTTTGATATCGAACAGCGGCGTGGGGTTCGGATGTGCTTCCAGCATTTTGCTGCGCATCATCAGAATCTCCCGTTTCAGTTTCACCAGATCGCGTGGCTGGCACAACATGTCTTTGCGCATCTGCTCGAACATTTCACCTGCTTCTTGATCGCCGACGACGAAGCGTGCACGTGTCAATGCCTGGTGTTCCCATACCCAGGCTTGCTCATACTGATACTGGGTGAAAGCCTCGATGGAATTGACCAGCAGTCCGCTGGTGCCGTTCGGGCGCAACCGCAGATCAGTCTCATACAGTATGCCGGCGGAGGTCTGGCTGGTGAGCCACAGATTGATGTTTTGCGCCAGTTTGGTATAGATCTCTGCAGCATCGGGATGATCGTCTTGGTAGAGAAACACAATGTCCAGATCAGAGGCGTAACCCAGCTCTTTTCCTCCCAGCTTGCCGTAGCCGATGATGGCAAAAGCGGGTGATCTCCGGTGTTTCTTTTTCAATCCCTGCCAGGCGAGCTGCAGCACATTGTCCAGAATGAGATCGGCCAGTTCGGTCAGATGATCGCTGAGTTTTTCCAGCAACAGATCGCCTTCGAGATCGGTGACGAGCAGGCGAAATACCTGTGCATGCTGGAAATGGCGCAATACATCCATTTGCCATTCGACCAGTTGCACTTTGGGAATGTTGACATGATGTAACTGGTGAGTGAGCTCGATTTTGAGTGCAGGCCAGTCGGGCAGAATGTGCAGACCGGATGACGTGAGCAGTTCATCCAGCAGGATCGGGTGTCTGCCAAGATAATCGCTTGTCCATTGACTGACACTGGCCAGTTTGGCAACACGCGGCAACGTTTGCGGGTGCTCCTGCAGCAGGGCGAGATAGGCTGGATATTGCCCTATTTTTTCGAGTAACCGCAGCATGCGCTCCAATGTGATGTCGACGGGCGGGAAGCGGGCGATCACCTCCATCAGTGTGGGCATCAGTTCAAATATGCGTTCCTGACTGGAGTGGGTCAGTTGCCGGAAGAAAGTACTGTCGTAAAACTGGCGGACGCGCGCGGTAATTTTTCCGGGATCGGAGTATCCTAGTGTTTGCAGTTGTTTGCTAAAAGCTTCGATCGTTTCATGATCGCTGGACTGTTCCGGCCTGATCCGGGCAAATGTATCATGTCGGGGAGATTTGCGGCGGGCCGCGAAAATCTGCTCGAAATGACGGGTAACGTTCTGGCGGTGCAGATCGAGATGATCGAGAAAATCACCATAGCCGGTAAATCCCATACTCCTTGCAATCAATGTTTGCTCATCCGGGTGTTGCGGCAGATTCTGGGTTTGCTGGTCATCGAGATATTGCAGGCGATGTTCGAGTTTGCGCAGGAAACAGTAAGCTTCGGTCAGTTCTTCGATCGTCTGTCCGGGAAGAGGTTGTTTCTGCCGCAGTCGCTGCAGGACACCCAGCGTGGGGCGAATGCACAGGTCAGCATCACGTCCGCCCCGGATCAACTGGAATACCTGAGTGATGAATTCAATCTCCCGGATACCGCCGGGACCCAGTTTTATATTGTCGTGCAGCTCGCGCCGATCGACTTCCTTACGTAACTGCGCATGCAAGTTGCGCATTGCTTCATAGGCTTCGAAATCCAGATATTTGCGGAACACGAAAGGGCGTACGATTAACTCCATCAGCGTGGCTTCGGCTACCGAGGAACCGGTGATGACGCGACTTTTGATCCAGGCGTGCCGTTCCCATTCACGGCCTTGCGTGACGAAATAGTCTTCGAGCATGGGCAGGCTGATGGCAAGCGGGCTGTTTTCACCGTGCGGGCGCAACCGCATGTCGACACGAAACACATAGCCGTCCACGGTATAATCGTTCAGGCTGGCAATCAGCTTCCGTCCCAGCCTGACAAAAAATTCATGATTGGAAATCTGTTTTCTGCCGTCTGTTTCACCCTCTTCGGGATAAATAAAAATCAGATCCACATCAGAGGATACATTGAGTTCGCCACCCCCCAGTTTTCCCATGGCCACGATCAGTAACTGCTGTTCCGTGCCGGTTTTTTCTCCGGTCGGTTTGCCAAAATGGCCGGGTTGCGTCATGGCTGTGTGGAGAAATTCCAGTGCAAACCGAATGGTCGTATCTGCCAGCGCGGTCATGGTTGTCATGACCTCGTTCAGATCAGCCAGTCCGGCCAGGTCGCGCGTGGCCAGCCGGAGAATGACGCGTTTGCGTAACTGGCGCAATAGCCGGTGCAGATCTGCCTCATCTTTGAGAGAGATTGAATGATGCTGCAGGAAGTCGAGCATTTCCTCCCATAAGAAGGGATTCGGTAATTGATCCAGCAGTTCTTGCTGCAGGACAGGCTCGCTTGTCAGCGTCCGTTTCAGGTATCGGCTGTAAAGCAGAATACTGGCAACTATGGATGCAGCCCGGGATGAATCGATGGATGTGGACATACGGAATGAACGGTTTTGTGTCTGGTTATGTCATGAAACGGTGGAGTACATGGGTGAAACACAGATTTGTACCATTTTTACGGTGATGAACGATCATTGCGGCAATAATATCCTGCCGGGGAGCGTAAAGACTGCCATTTCTCAAATGGAAGGCAAACTTCAGGAACGGATGGAGTATCGGGTGATGGTTTTGTATTGAGCTTATGCCGCATTCTTTGTTACGTCATTGTACGATCTGCCTGGGTTGGGCAGGTCGAGGTTTTCTGCTGGCGGTAATACTTGCCTGTCTGCTGTTGCTTGCGTTGCGCTACTGGATTCTGCCCGATATCGGAAAATACCGCTCTGATATTGCTGCAGCCATGACTCGTGTTGCCGGACAGCCGGTACGGATCGATTCCATCCGGGCTAACTGGGATGGTCTGCGTCCGCATTTGTCGATGGAAGGGGTCAGTGTATCCGATCGACAGGGTGAGCCGGTGCTGGTATTTCCGGGAATAGAAGGGACGGTTTCGTGGCGGTCGCTATTGCGCGGTGAACTCAACTTTCATGAAATCATCATTGACCGGCCTGCACTGGTGACGCGTCGGGATATGGAAGGCATTTTGCATATTGCCGGCGTGACACTGGGTGAGAATCAGCAGGAAAGCGGATTTTTTGACTGGCTGCTGCGCCAGCGGCGTTTGATCGTCAGGCAGGCCATCATTTACTGGCAGGATGAATTACGTAGCAGGCCGGTACATTATTTTGAATCGGTCGATTTGCATCTGCAGAACAAACGAGGGGGCAGGCGCCATCAATTCGGGTTGCAGGCACGTTCATCTGACCCACTATTTTCCCGGGTGGATCTTCGTGGAGATTTTATCGGTGATTCAGTCCAGACATTGTCAGCATGGCAGGGACGTCTGTTCGTCCAGTTACAGGATTTTGATCTGGGGAGTTGGCAGGAATGTATGCCGTTGCCGGCTGATCTGATACTCAAAAAAGGAAAAGGCAGTATGCGTGCCTGGGCGGATATCCATGCCGGCAGCCTGGCAAGGTGGGTGTCGGACATCAGCCTGCGAGATACGGTGGTTCATGTTGCCCAACAGTTACCCATATTGGAGATCGATCGACTGTACGGTCGCTGGGGGTGGCACGAGACAGAAGATGCAAAGGGGGTAAATCGACAATGGTTTGCTCGTGGTGTGAGCATCGAGCTCAAAGATTTACCACTGACCGGGCCGATCGATGCATCCTGGCGCGTACTGAACCCGAAAGATGGTGGGTTACCCGCACACAACCTGCAGGCCGACGGGCTGAAGATGGATGTGCTGACGAGACTTGCTGCCAGCCTGCCGGCAGAAGACGCTTTACATGAGTCTTTGTCCAGGTTATCTCCGCGTGGGATGGTAAAGCATGTCAATCTCGAGTGGCGAGGTGACTGGATAGAAAGACCACCTTTCCGGGTAAATGCCGGTTTCAGTGACCTTGCCGTGCAATCATTCGATGACTATCCCGCATTCAGCGGTATCAGTGGAATCGTTGACGCTACTGAGGCGGGGGGGGCCCTGTTTCTGTCTTCAAAGAATGTGGAAATAAGCAAGTCGCCATCGCCTAGTGAGAAATTTCGCTTCGACTCGCTGATCGGACGGGTGGACTGGAAAACCGCTGCCGATTATGTCGTAACCCGGATCAAATTCAGCGATGTCGCTTTCGAGAGTGACGCAGGAAGCGGCTCGCTGCAGGGGAGTTGTACCTTTGACGGAGAGATGCCTGCACGGATCGATCTGACAGGCGGTTTATCACATGCCGATATGCATCTTTTCGGCGAATATGTTACCTGGATGGCGGATGAAACCTGGAAGGATAAATTTGATAAGACAACCTTCTCGGGAAAACTGAGCGATGCAAAATTTCATGTCAGGGGAGGGGTAAACGGCCACTCTGCTGATAAGAAAGACGCATTTTCCATTCATGCAGAAATCGCCATCAGCAATGCCGGTATTAAAATTTCTGATGACTGGCCGGAGGTTTCTAATATGACGGGGCGTATTTCGATACAGGACGGTGCGCTCGATCTGTCGCTTTCTTCTGCCAGTGTTGCGGGTATCCGATTGCAGAAGTTCATGCTGCAGTCGGATGATGTGTATGCAGATCGTCCTGAAATCAGGATAAAAGGCATGGCGGAAGGAGAGAGTGGAGAGATGGTTGCCCTGTTACGCCAAACAGATATGGGTCCGCATGTCGGAGAATTATTGGGTCAGTCTGAATTTTTCGGGAAAGGGAGATTGCAGGCAGAGGCAACGTTGGCGGTCGGTCAGGAAAAATTTTCCGTTGGCAGAATGCAGGGGCGTTATCAGTTCATTGATAACCGGATCAACCTTGACCGCTATATTCCCGATTTTCACCAGGTCAACGGTGCACTGGTGTTTACTGAATCCGGTGTGGTACTGGAAGGGATGCGTGCTCTGGTAATGGGGGGCGCAGTCGAGTTTTCCTCTGTTTCCCTGCCCGAGGGAGGGGTACGTATCACTGCTCGAGGTCGAGCTGATTTCGGCCATTTTCACTCGGACATGAATTCCGTTAAACCAGTCAATTTATCTCAGTTATGGACGCAGTTCATGCGCGGCAGTTCAGACTGGCAAGCTGAGGTGGAGGTTGAATCGGGCAAAGTCGGTATCGTGGTCGAATCTTCTCTGGAAGGTGTGGAGCTGATGTTACCGGCACCTTTTTCCAAGACTGCTGCGGAGATAATTCCCATACGTCTGGAGAAAATTTTTACCCTGCCACGTGATGATCACGTGCATTTTCATTATGGCGACATTCTGACAGCGGAATTTCAGCGTGTGCGTGAAAAGGCACATTACTATCATCCGGTACGCGGGATAATCAGTTTTGGCGGGCGTGGTACATTGCCGCAAGACCAGATGACCCGGGTGGAAGGTTCGGTATCCAAGCTGGAATGGGATCAGTTGCGCGAGTTGTTCAAGAGGCATGCCGGGATGGATGCTTCGCTCGACCGTACTGCGCGCGGGTTGGATAATATCCTGACCCGGTCGGTACAATTCGATGTGCATATCGGTCAGTTTGAATTTCTGTCCAGTTATTTCAATGATACTCATTTTGCTATCGATAGGCAGGGTGAGAACTGGCAGATGGATGTTTCCAGCCAGGAGGTCGATGGCAGGATAGACTGGCAGGCAGCATCTCCACAGAAAGTGGTGGCACGCTTGAGCCGGTTGAAAATACCGGAGGATGCGCCAGAGAACATTTTGACGCCACATAAACAGGATCCTCCTGGAGACTGGCCGGCTGTAGATATCGAAGCTGATGAGCTGTTCGTAAAAGGCGGACTGCTGGGCCAGATGAAACTCAGTGCCGTGCAAAGACAGGATGGCTGGCTAGTCGAGAATCTGGATATCAGGCACCCGAACAGCAGGCTGCAGGCCAACGGATTATGGGAAAATCACAAACCGCCTTATCGGATGTACAGTCACATCCGACTGCAATCGAGCAATATCGGAAAATTGTTTAAGCGCCATGGTTACCCGGGACGTATTGCTCGTGGTAAAGGGGTACTGGAAGGAAATCTGGATTGGACAGGTAAACCGTTTTCGGTAGATTATGCAACGTTATCCGGTAGTCTGCAGCTTGATGTACGACATGGGCAATTCACAGAACTGAAACTTGGGATTGGTAGATTACTGGGGGTTTTTGACCTGAAATCCTTGCCTCGCAGATTGACATTGGACTTTTATGATGTATTCGGTAAAGGGTTCGGGTTTGATGAACTGAACGGTCACATCAACATTAAGAATGGTATTGCTTCGGTCGATGATCTGTATATAGCGGGTAGTGCAGCAGAGCTTGTCCTGAGCGGGGAATGGGATCTGATGAACGAAACACAAACCTTGAATCTGAAAGTGTTTCCTTCGTTCGGACTGGCAACTCCCATCGCCGGAATTGCGGCCATGATTGCCAAGAGGGCTCTGCAGGATCCTTTTGATCGTGTGCTGCTCAATGAATATGCTATAACCGGAAGCTGGAGTGAGCCGGTTGTCGTCAGGCTGGATGAAGGGCGAGACAAAATCGAGCAACCTTAGGGAATCTTTGATCACATCCCCCATGAGCCGCGCTGCACAGTAAGTTTGTGTTTCAACAGAGGTACCGGCCCGAAACAGGGACCACATATATAATAACGATAACGGGGAGAATCGAGGTGGCGCCTCCGCGTTAGAGTCAATCAAGAGGAAGGGAGATTGAATATGAACGGCTTGATATCGTCACGGACAGGAATCGGATACAGAGAGGGAGGGAATCATGTTTACTGATGTGGGTACTGATCAGGCTGCCCGCCCCAAGACAGGTGATCATACCAGGGTAAGGGTGGCGGCCGTTCAGATGGCTTCCGGCCCTAGTGTGGCTGCCAATCTTGAAGAGGCTTTTCGTCTGATTGAAGAGGCTGCCGCAAAACAGGCCAAGCTGGTAGTGTTGCCGGAATATTTCTGTATCATGGGAATGAAGGATACAGATAAGCTGGCGGTACGTGAAAATCCCGGTGAAGGGGAAATTCAGAATTTTCTGAGCGAAACTGCGAAGCGGTTTGGTGTCTGGCTGGCGGGAGGATCGGTACCGCTGATTTCGCCGGTATCGGACAAGGTGTACAACAGTTGTCTGGTGTACGATGAACATGGCCAGCAGGTGGCACGCTACGATAAGATTCATCTGTTCGGGTTGTCGCTGGGTAATGAGAATTTCGCCGAAGAGAGAACGATCGATGCGGGTAATCGGGTGGTCGCGCTCGATTCCCCGTTTGGGCGGATGGGGTTATCCATCTGCTATGATCTGCGTTTTCCCGAACTTTATCGTATGATGGGCAAGGTGGATGTCATTTTGGCACCGGCGGCGTTTACCGCCATTACCGGCAAAGCCCACTGGGAGACGCTGATTCGTGCGCGTGCGATCGAGAATCAGGCTTATCTGATCGCTCCGGCGCAAGGAGGGTTCCATGTGAACGGGCGTGAAACCAATGGTGACAGCATGATCGTCGATCCATGGGGTGTGATTATCGACCGTCTCCCGCGTGGACCGGGGGTAGTGGTTGCAGAAATCGACCGAGCCTATCAGTCAAGCGTGCGGGCGAGTCTGCCTGCGCTGGAGCACCGTTGCCTGCTTGCCTGTTGAGAAAGCCCGATTCGGTTTTACGTTATTTTGATTTTTTTGCGGATGAGTTGCTGCGAGGTACAGCAGCGGCTCGTCCGTTATGATTTTTTGATGAACTTATTTCTGGAATGATGGATTCATTTACGATTGCCGATCAATACCTGTTGGCCCCTTATGAGCTGAATACAGGCAGGCTGCAGGATGTATTCGGGCACATCCTTACCCATCAGATTGATTATGCGGATATTTATTTTCAGTATAGCCGGTCGGAAGGCTGGGTGCTAGAAGAGGGTATCGTTAAATCAGGCAGCTTCAATATCGATCAGGGAGTTGGAGTACGTGCGATCAGCGGTGAAAAAACCGCTTTTGCCTATTCGGATGATATCAGCAGTCAGGCACTGATTTCTGCTGCCCGGGCAACACGTGCAATTGCTGCTCAGGGCGGTGGAACACATGCCGCTATCACGGGATTGTCGGGAAACGATGTCCGGCAGGCATTGTATTACTCTTCCTTGGATCCAATTGCACTTTGTAAAGATGCCGATAAGATCGGCATGCTCGAACGGCTGGAGGGATTTGCACGCGCATTGGATAAGCGGGTGATTCAGGTCATGGCATCGCTGGCTGGAGAATATGAAGTGATCATGGTTGCGCGCAGTGATGGGTTGCTTGCTGCTGATGTGCGGCCATTGGTGCGTATGTCACTGCAAGTTCTCGTTGAGGAAAACGGTCGGCGGGAACAAGGTATTGCCGGAGGGGGTGGACGCTTTGATTATGCTTATTTTACTGATGCGGTATTGCAGGATTATGCCCGTAAAGCAGTCCATCAGGCGTTGACGAATCTTGCATCGAAACCGGCCCCGGCAGGAAGTATGACTGTCGTGCTGGGTAGCGGATGGCCGGGCATTTTGCTGCACGAAGCAATCGGTCATGGTCTTGAAGCAGATTTCAACCGGAAAGGGAGCTCAGCCTTTTCTGGCAGGATTGGTGAGCGGGTGGCGGCACCGGGAGTGACGGTGGTCGATGATGGTACGATACACGACCGTCGCGGATCGTTGAACATCGATGATGAGGGCAATCCGACACAATGTACTACGTTGATCGAAGATGGCATCCTTAAGGGTTATCTGCAGGATAATCTGAATGCTCGGCTGATGAATCAGCGTGTTACCGGTAATGGTCGGCGTGAATCGTTTGCTCATATTCCCATGCCGCGCATGACCAATACCTGCATGTTGAATGGTGATAAAGAACCGGAAGAAATCATCGCTTCTGTCAAGCAGGGTTTGTATGCTGTCAATTTTGGCGGAGGGCAGGTTGATATCACCAGCGGTAAATTCGTGTTCTCGGCTGCAGAAGCCTATATGATTGAAAATGGTAAAATTACTTATCCGGTGAAAGGGGCTACTTTGATTGGCAATGGTCCTGATGTACTTACCCGTGTTTCCATGATTGGGAACGATCTGGCATTGGACCCGGGTGTGGGTACCTGCGGTAAGGAAGGACAAAGTGTGCCGGTAGGTGTCGGGCAACCGACTTTGCGAATAGATGGATTGACGGTCGGAGGGACGAACGGATAGTTCCGTATGCTGAAACGATTGATATAGTTGTGGTGTTACCGAGATATTTGCCGGAAGTCAATATATAATCCTAGTAACAGAGAGCAAGGATTATCTATTTCGTATCTTGCCTCCTTTGCTGTCGGTCAGGAAAAATTGGGAGATACACTGTCCTCCGATCGCTTGGGCAGGGGTCTCGCATTTTTTATTTGTGCGCAATCCGGAATTCCGGATGCAAGGTGCGCTAAAGCGTTTTTATGGTTTTGTAATCGGAATCGATACAAAGCAAATATTGGTTTTAATGATGAGATGAAGAAAAATTATTTTAAGTCTGGGGATTCCCTGGTATGAGTACTGAACTGACAGGTGCCGAGATTACGATACGTTGTCTGCAGGAGGAGGGGGTAAGTCATATTTTTGGCTATCCTGGCGGTGCCGTGTTGTTCCTGTACGATGAATTGTTCAAACAGGATAAAGTCAAGCATATTCTGGTTCGTCATGAACAGGCTGCCCTCCATGCAGCGGATGGTTATGCACGTTCCAGTAACAAGGTAGGTGTGGCGCTGGTAACCTCCGGCCCAGGGGTGACCAATGCCGTAACGGGTATTGCTACCGCTTACATGGATTCCATTCCAATGGTAATCATCAGTGGACAGGTACCCACAGCTAACATTGGTCAGGATGCGTTCCAGGAAGTGGATACAGTGGGAATTACACGACCCTGCGTCAAGCACAACTTTCTGGTAAAGGATATATCGGAGCTGGCGGTAACAATTAAAAAAGCTTTTTATATTGCTTCAACCGGCCGTCCGGGGCCAGTACTGGTGGATATTCCCAAGGACATCACCCAGCAGAAGGTGGAATTTCATTATCCCACCAGTATTTCATTGCGCTCCTATTCACCGGTAATCAGCGGGGATGCTCAACAGCTCAGGAAAGCTGTCCAGATGATCCTGGAAGCCAAGCGTCCCATGGTCTATACCGGTGGTGGGGTGATTCTGGATGATGCTGCGGCAGAATTGACGGAACTCGTGCAGATGCTGAATTTTCCTTGCACCAGTACCCTCATGGGGTTGGGAGGATATCCGGCGACTGACCGGCAGTTTGTCGGGATGCTGGGCATGCATGGTACCTATGAAGCCAATATGGCCATGCAATACTGCGATGTGTTGATTGCAGTTGGAGCTCGTTTTGATGATCGTGTCATCGGAAATCCTAAACATTTCTATAGCGAAGAACGGAAAATCATCCATATCGATATTGATCCGTCATCAATTTCCAAGCGTGTCAAAGTGGATGTCCCTATCGTTGGCAGTGTATCCGCGGTACTGAAAGAGTTGATCATGCTGCTGAAAGCCGGCAGGGAGACGACCGACGCCCATGCTTTGAACAAATGGTGGGAGCAGGTCGAATTGTGGCGAGCACGTGATTGCCTGAAATATGACCGGTCGGCCAGCGTTATCAAGCCGCAGCTGGTGGTGGAAAAACTGTATGAAATAACCGGTGGAGATGCCTTCATTACTTCTGATGTCGGACAGCATCAGATGTGGGCAGCCCAGTTTTACAAATTTGATAAACCACGCCGTTGGGTCAATTCTGGTGGTCTCGGTACGATGGGATTCGGTCTGCCTTCTGCAATGGGTGTGCAAATGGCCAATCCGGGTAGTACGGTGGCCTGTATTACTGGAGAGGCAAGCATTCAGATGTGCATTCAGGAGTTATCTACCTGTAAACAATATCGTCTGCCCATCAAGATTATCAATTTGAATAACCGCTACATGGGAATGGTGCGTCAATGGCAGGAGTTTTTCCATGGCAACCGTTACGCTGAATCCTATATGGATGCGTTACCCGATTTTGTCAAACTGGCAGAAAGTTACGGGCATGTCGGCATGCGGATCGATAAACCGGAAGATATCGATGGTGCATTGAGAGAAGCCTTCAAACTTAAAGAACAACTGGTATTCATGGATTTCATTACGGATCAGACCGAGAATGTTTTTCCTATGGTACCTGGTGGCAAAGGTCTGTCCGAAATGATTCTGGTATAACAGCATGCGACATATTATTTCTTTGTTAATGGAAAATGAGGCCGGCGCCCTGTCACGAGTGGCAGGCCTGTTTTCTGCTCGTGGTTACAATATTGAATCTCTGTCTGTCGCGCCTACTGAAGATCCGACATTATCTCGCATGACGCTGGTCACCAATGGGCCGGACGAAATCGTCGAACAGATCACCAAACAGCTCAACAAACTGATTGAAGTCGTCAAACTGGCTGATTTGAGCAGTGAAGGTTATGTTGAGCGGGAGCTCATGCTGGTAAAAGTAAGGGCGGCAGGTAAGGATCGTGAGGAAATGAAGCGGCTTGCTGATATATTTCGAGGCAATATCATCGACGTTACCAATGAGCTCTACACAATCGAGCTTACGGGAACCCGGTCTAAACTGGATGGTTTTTTGCAGGCGCTAGATCGCAATCTGATTCTGGAAATAGCCAGAACGGGTGTCTCAGGTCTCAGCCGTGGAGAACGGGTTTTAAAGCTGTAAATTTTTTAGCGGAATCTGGCAGCGGATTCTGATTTCATCAATAGACCTCATCTGCCGATGTGGTTGCACCCCATTTATACTCTGGAAGGAAAATAATGAAAGTCTATTACGATAAAGATGCGGATCTATCCCTCATTAAGAAAAAGAAAGTAGCCATCATCGGCTATGGCTCGCAGGGTCATGCGCACGCCAACAATCTGAATGATTCGGGGGTCAAGGTTACCATCGGTCTTCGTAAGGGCGGTGCATCCTGGGATAAAGCAAAAAAAGCCGGCCTGACCGTGAAAGAAGTAAGTGCTGCCGTCAAAGATGCCGATGTAATCATGCTGCTGCTGCCGGATGAACAGATGGCATCGGTTTACCAAACCGAAGTCGAACCAGTCCTGAAGAAGAATGCCACGCTGGCTTTTGCACACGGTTTCAATGTTCATTACGGGCAGATCATTCCGCGCGAAGATCTGGATGTAATCATGGTCGCTCCCAAGGGGCCGGGTCATCTGGTACGTTCCACTTATACCCAGGGGGGAGGGGTTCCATCCCTGATTGCCGTTCATCAGGACAAATCCGGCAAGGCGCGTGATCTGGCACTCTCCTACGCAGCTGCAAATGGTGGTACACGCGGTGGCGTGATTGAAACCACATTCAAGGAAGAAACGGAAACCGATCTGTTCGGTGAACAGGTCGTGTTGTGCGGTGGATTGACATCACTGATTCAGGCCGGGTTCGAAACGCTGGTAGAAGCTGGCTATGCACCGGAAATGGCCTATTTTGAATGTCTGCATGAAGTCAAGCTGATTGTGGATCTGATTTATGAAGGCGGTATCGCCAACATGCGCTATTCTGTATCCAATAATGCAGAATATGGTGATGTATCAAGAGGGCCGCGTATCATTACTGATGCAACCCGCAATGAAATGCGTAAAATCCTGCGCGAGATTCAAACGGGCGAGTATGCACGCGAATTCATCCTGGAAAACCGTGCTGGTGCGCCTGTGCTCAAATCGAGTCGCCGTCTCGCCTCAGAGCATCCGATTGAAACAGTGGGCGCCAGACTGCGTGACATGATGCCGTGGATCAGCAAAAACAAATTGGTTGACCAGGCGAAGAACTGATCGTATGTCGACTCCTAATTATCCTCATCCGATCATTGCACGCGAAGGATGGCCCTTCATCGCTGGTGCATTTGCTGTGGCGTTACTGGTGCAGTTTATGGCAGGCTGGCTATGGGCATTGCCATTCTGGTTGATTGCGTTGTTCGTTCTGCAGTTTTTTCGTGATCCTCCACGTATCGTACCGGACCTGGCTGGGGTTGTGCTTGCCCCGGCGGATGGGCGTATCGTTGCGGTGGATAAGGTTCAGGATCCTTATCTGCCGCGTGAAGCACTGAAAGTCAGTGTTTTCATGAATGTTTTCAACGTACACTCGAACCGCAGTCCGGTAGATGGTGAAATACGCAATCGATGGTACTTTCCCGGAAATTTCCTGAATGCCAGTCTGCCCAAAGCCTCATTGGAGAATGAACGCAATGCCTTGTGGATCAGAACCGACGGAGGGCAGGATGTAACCTGTGTGCAGATAGCCGGCCTCATCGCAAAGCGGATTGTCTGTCATGTACGTTCAGGAGAGCATTTAGCTCGCGGGCAGCGTTTCGGTTTCATCCGTTTTGGTTCACGTGTCGATGTCTATCTTCCATTGGGAACGAAAGTCAATGTCGCAATTGGTGATAAGGTTTATGCCACTCAAACAATACTTGCCGAGTTCCGCTGAGTATGCAGGAATCTGATTCAGAGCAACTGCCTGTCACGAGCCCGCGGTGGAGGAGGCGGGGCATCTATCTGCTGCCCAATCTCTTCACGACCGCGGCGCTGTTTGCCGGTTTTTATGCGATTGTCCAGGCAATGAACGGCCATTATGAGCATTCTGCCATTGCCATCTTCGTGGCCATGGTATTTGACGGTCTGGATGGCCGGGTAGCACGCCTGACGCATACACAAAGTGAATTCGGTGCAGAGTACGACAGCCTGTCCGATATGGTTTCGTTTGGTGTGGCGCCTGCATTGATTGTGTACGAGTGGGCGCTGAGAGATCTGGGGAAACTGGGCTGGATCGCCGCATTCATCTATTGTGCCTGCGCAGCATTGCGCCTTGCCCGTTTCAATGTGACGATCGAAGTCATCGACAAGAGATTTTTTCAGGGCCTGCCCAGCCCGGCCGCAGCTGCTCTGATTGCCGGAATGATCTGGGTGATGCTGGGTTTCCAGGTGGATGTCGCCGATATCACATGGCTGGCGTGGATCATGACACTATTTGCCGGGTTGACCATGGTAACTAATATTCCTTACTATAGCGGCAAAGAATTCAATCTGCACAAGAAAGTTTCGTTTTTTGTAGTCTCGCTACTGCTTCTGTTCTTTTTCGTTCTGATTCCAAGTCATCCGCCACTGGTATTGTTCGGCATATTTCTGACTTACGCTTTATCCGGATACGGCATGAAGATCTGGCGGCTGTACAAAAACAGAAAACGTAACGAAATCCGTAAAGAAACCTGAATATCTGCTGTTGCGAAATAAAGGTAAACGTTTTATATTTGCCGGCATGATGCAATTTACTGAAATTACTTTCGCCTTTCATCCTTTCCGTCTGACAGCCTGGCTGTATCTGACCGGTCGACTGCTGCGCCTTGCGCGCTAATTATTTCAATCATTTCTTAATCTGTTTTGAAGTATGTGGGCTGGTACACCACCAGCCGGTTGTCCGTTTTAGCCAGAATAATAGTGGAGTGGAACAATGAAAGAGCATTTGGTTATTTTTGATACGACTTTGCGTGATGGGGAACAGAGCCCCGGCGCATCCATGACCATGGAAGAAAAAGTACGCATCGCCAGGCAGTTGGAGCGTATGGGTGTGGATGTGATAGAAGCGGGTTTCCCGGCCGCTTCGCGAGGTGATTTTGAAGCGGTCCGGGCAGTGGCAGAAGCAGTAAGCAACAGTACGGTGTGTGGTCTTGCCCGTGCGATGGAAGCTGATATCGATCGTACCGGGGAAGCCTTGCAGGTCAATCAGAATGTGCGTATCCACACCTTCATCGCAACATCTCCGATCCATATGAAGAACAAGCTGCGCATGTCGCCCGATCAGGTCATCGATCAGGCGATCAAGGCAGTGAGATGGGCACATCAGTACACTGATAACGTCGAATTTTCCCCTGAAGATGCCGGACGATCCGAGATCGATTTTCTTTGTCGAGTGCTGGAAGCAGTAATCGATGCGGGCGCACGGACACTGAATATTCCGGACACGGTGGGCTATACCATGCCGGACCAGTTTGGTGGTCTGATCCGTATGCTGCGAGAGCGCATTCCAAATTCTGACAAGGCTATATTCTCGGTTCACTGCCATAATGATCTCGGTTTGGCAGTGGCCAACTCACTGTCCGCGGTCATGAATGGGGCACGCCAAGTGGAATGTACTATCAATGGCTTGGGTGAGCGGGCCGGTAACGCTGCACTTGAAGAAATCGTGATGGCAGTGCGTACACGGCAGGATTATTTTCCATGTGATACACGTATCGATACAACGCAGATCGTACCCGCCAGTAAGCTGGTTTCGGGGATTACCGGGTTTCCGGTACAGCCCAACAAAGCAATTGTCGGTGCCAATGCCTTTGCCCATGAATCAGGTATTCACCAGGATGGAGTACTCAAGCACCGTGAAACCTATGAAATCATGCGTGCAGAAGATGTGGGCTGGGGGGCAAACAAATTGCTGCTGGGTAAACATTCCGGCCGGAATGCGTTTCGCAGTCGTTTAAAAGAACTGGGAATCGGGCTGGAATCGGAAGAGAAACTGAATGCCATATTCCTGCGCTTCAAGGATCTCGCAGACAAGAAGCATGAAATCTTCGATGAGGATCTGCATGCGCTGGTTTCGGATGAGGCACAGATTCCTGAGGAGCACTATCGCTTGCTTTCACTGCATGCAGTCAGTGAAACCGGAGAAATACCCTCTGCTCAGGTTGTCATTGCTGTGGGAGGCAGTGAAAAACAGGCTGAATCCGAAGGGAGCGGCCCGGTAGATGCAACATTCCGCGCCATTGAGAAAATACTGGAGAGTAAAGCAGAGCTGCAATTGTTCTCGGTGAACAATATCACCAGTGGGACAGATGCACAGGGTGAAGTAACCGTTCGCTTGCAGAAAGCCGGCCGAATCGTCAATGGTCATGGAGCAGATACCGATATCATTACAGCTTCTGCCAAAGCCTATCTGAGTGCCTGCAATAAACTGCACTCCAGCCTGGAACGAACCCATCCCCAGATTTAGTCGAGATAGAGGTCGCAAAATTGTTGACTGCCAAAATTGATTATATGAGGATAACCAGAGCAGGTAGTGATTGTGATACAGATGCGATTCTTGTATCGCGATTTTCCGGAAAAGATCATAACCGATCTTTCATGATGAACTGCTCTGGTCAACTCCATCGGAATATATGATGAAACGATGGTTTACGATTTTTCTGCTTATGCTGGTTGGGTATCTGCCTATCTTCGAGGCAGGGGCCTATGGTTTCCACTTCGAGGACAGCTCAGGTAAAACGCATACTTTGTCGGGCTATAAGGGGAAATGGGTACTGGTCAATTTCTGGGCAACGTGGTGCCCACCCTGCCTGAGAGAAATTCCTGATTTGTCCGAGTTGTCCCGGGAAAGAAACGACATCGTCATCATCGGGATTGCGATGGAGTATGACGATGCTCGGGATGTCATGAAGTTTGTAGAGAAGATGACGATTCCTTATCCGATCGTGCTGGGTGACAGAACTGCAGCAGCGCAACTTGGCGATGAGCTTTCGATGTTACCGAGTACCTATCTGTTTGATCCAGACGGAAAGCCAGCAGCACGTAAAATCGGGCTGATTACGCGCGCCGAGATTGAGGCTTTCATCAATACTCACTAGACGATATGTGAATTTGGTTATTGTGAAGCTGTGAAGTAAGTCCAGTGGCGGTGCCAGGCGTTGAATACCAGATTGGGGTAGCCAGCTTTGCCCAGGCTGCCATTATATCTTCCCAGTGCCCTGAAATAATCCCCCTGTTCCAGATCGAGATAGTGGCGAAGGATGGTGCAACCGTAACGCAGGTTGACGCGCAGGTGAAATAAATTGTGTTCTGGATTGCCGATCGTATCCACCCAGAACGGCATGACCTGCATATACCCGCGTGCCCCGGCAGAAGAGACCGCGTATTTTCTGAAATTGCTCTCGATCTGGATGATGCTGAGCACTAGTTCAGGATCGAGCCCGGCGCGAGTGGCTTCATAGTGGACAGTAATCAGAAACGCTCTGCGTTCCTCGATGTCAGGTATTCGTTTCTCCAGGCGTTTCGTCATGCTGTCTAACCAGTCTTTTGCTTCAGGCCCGGGAAGAGTGATGAGCATGGGCACGGCCTGGTCGCTGATGGTGTGATGCAATACGGTACGGGTACCGGCCGATAAGGGCTCATAGACCTGTGCTTCGGCTATCACTGCACCGGGTATCAGAAATAACAGAGAATGTATCAGTCGCCACATATTTTACTGATGATGGAAGCTGCCTCCGACAGTGAGAGCATTTGGGGTGTTTTGTCCAGCCGCCCCTGATATTCCACCATACCCTCCCGCAGATTTCGTTCACCGATCACGATACGATGCGGGATTCCAATCAGCTCCTGATCTGCAAACATGACGCCAGGTCTTTCCTCGCGGTCATCCAGCAATACCTCGATACCTGCTGCACGGCAGTCCTGATAAAGTTTCTCCGCTTCAGTCCGAACCTGCTGGTTCTTATGGTAACCGACCGGAATGATCGACAACTGGAATGGAGCGATCGATTGTGGAAATATAATGCCTCGTTCGTCATAGTTTTGCTCAATGGCAGCAGCGACGATACGTGAAACACCAATGCCATAGCAGCCCATTTCCATAATTCGGGTTTGTCCGGATTCATCCAGATAAGTAGCCTTCATTTTTTCCGAATATTTGGTACGCAACTGAAAAACATGGCCGACTTCGATACCCCGGCAGATTTCAAGTACGCCCTTTCCATCGGGTGAAGGATCGCCTGCCACTATGTTACGAATATCGAATACCTGGTGCGGCAATGGCAGATCACGTTCGAAATTGACATGACTCAGATGAAAACCTTCTTCGTTTGCACCACAGGTGAAATTGCTCATTTCCAGAACAGCTCGATCAGCGATGATTTCTGCTTTTATACCTACCGGTCCGAGGTACCCCGGCGGACAGCCCATCTCGGCAATGATTCTGCTTTCTTCAGCAAACTCGAAATCACCCAGAAATGGGATTTTTCTGACTTTGGTTTCGTTGAGCTGATGATCGCCCCGCAGCAATAGTAAGTAAAACCTGCCTCCTGCGGTTACAGCCAACGCTTTGAGCGTCTGTTCAACCGGAATACTCAGAAAATCAGCTACATCCTGGCAGGATTTGCGATCAGGGGTGGCGATTTTCGCCATGATTTCTACCGGTTCCTTGCGTGGAATACCATGAGGCACGGCCTCGGCAAGCTCGATATTGGCGGCATAATCAGAATCAGGGCAGAAGGCGATGGCATCTTCACCGGAATCGGCCAGAACGTGAAATTCATGTGATCCGCTGCCGCCTATTGCACCGGTATCGGCAGCGACTGCACGGAACTTCAGACCGATCCGGGTGAAAATCCTGCTGTACGTTTCCTGCATGAGACGGTAGGTCTGCTCCAGGCTATCCACATCGGCATGAAAGGAATAAGCATCCTTCATGATGAATTCCCGCGCGCGCATTACACCAAATCGCGGACGGATTTCGTCACGGAATTTAGTCTGAATCTGGTAGAAATTGATGGGCAACTGCCGATAGCTTTTGATTTCGCGGCGTGCAATATCGACGATGACTTCTTCATGCGTTGGGCCAAAGCAGAAGTCGTGTTTGTGTCGATCTTGGATTTTCAGCATTTGCGGGCCGAATACATCCCACCGGCCGGTTTCTTGCCAGAGTTCAGCCGGATGAACGGCGGGCATCAGAAGTTCCAGTGCGCCACTGTTATTCATTTCCTCGCGGATGATATGCTCGATCTTGTGTAGAATTCTCAGACCCAGCGGCATCCAGGTATACAATCCGCTGCCCAGACGCTTGATCAACCCGGCTCGCAGCATCAGCCGGTGACTGATCAGCTCGGCTTCAGCAGGAGCTTCTTTGAGTGTCGCAAGGAAGAATTGAGAAACGCGCATGATGAGATTCCATTATTATTGTAGGTAATCGGGCAATTTTACCTTGAAATCATCGTAACCCGGCATGCTTCAGCGTATTCCGACGGGAATTGGCCGTTGTTCCGGAAGCCAAAACAGGGTAATTGTGAAAATTGCGGTGATTTGTGGTGCAACCAGGTTCTGTACTACAAATCGTTACCGAAATATGGAAGAATTATCGGCAGTTCAATGCAGATTAAGTTAAATTGATGGGCGAATCGGATGATAGACCGTAATGGATATAGAGCAAATGTCGGTATTATTCTCCTGAATTCACAAAACCAGGTTTTCTGGGGAAAGCGTGCCCGGCAAGATTCATGGCAGTTTCCGCAGGGCGGGATAAAATCGGGAGAAACGCCCACCGAGGCGATGTACCGCGAGCTATCGGAAGAAACAGGCCTGCAACCCGTACACGTGGAAATTCTGGGGCGGACGAGGGAATGGTTGCGTTATGACGTACCTGCCTGCTGGACTCGCCGGGACTGGCGCAAAAATTACCGAGGGCAGAAACAGATCTGGTTTCTGCTGCGCCTATTGGGAAGAGACAGTGATGTATCGCTCGAAACCTGTGCACATCCCGAATTCGATGCCTGGCGCTGGAATCAGTATTGGGTCGAGCTGGAATCCGTAGTTGAGTTCAAGCGGCAGGTTTATCGCCAGGCGCTGACAGAGCTTTCGCGACTGCTGGATCATAAAGCCGGCCTGGGTAATGATCGGGCTTATCGGGAACCACTGGAGGCGGTTGAAAAAAACAGAAAGAAATCTTCTGATACCAGGCAGAGCTGATCCTTTCTGATTCTTATCCGAAGTCCTGAATCAAGTGGAAGAATTCAAGGCGTAAGCGGCTGCGCCATGTTAGCCGTTACAATTATTCAAACACAAGGAGAGTGCAATGATCAAGCGTACACTGACTGTTTCGCTGCTGTCATTAAGTTTGGGGGCGATGTTTACGTCTGCCGGTGTAATGGCTGCCAACGAGCCGATACAGCCCATTAAAGCGGTGACTCCGGAGAATCCCGATATGGTAGAACTGGGGAAAATGCTGTTTTTTGACCCCAGACTTTCCAAATCGGGGTTCATTTCCTGCAATTCCTGCCATAACCTGAGCATGGGCGGGACCGACAACATTACCACCTCGATCGGGCACAAATGGCAGGAAGGCCCGATCAATGCTCCGACTGTACTGAATTCCAGCATGAATCTGGCGCAATTCTGGGATGGCAGAGCCAAGGATCTGAAAGAACAGGCTGCCGGTCCAATTGCCAATCCGAAGGAAATGGCCTTTACCCATGATTTGACAGCAAAAGTAATTGCTTCCATACCGCAATATCGTGAGCGATTCAAAAAAGTCTTTGGTTCCGATGAAGTGACGATTGATCGTATCACCACCGCAATTGCCCAGTTTGAAGAAACACTGGTTACACCGGGTTCAAAATTCGACAAATGGTTGGAGGGTGATAAAAATGCTCTGAGCTCGGATGAGCTGGAAGGTTACAAACTGTTTAAGGGCAGCGGCTGTGTGCAATGTCATAACGGGCCGGCCGTAGGTGGAAATTCCTACCAGAGAATGGGCGTGTTCAAACCTTATGAGACCAAAAACCCGGCTGTTGGGCGGATGGATGTGACCGGCAATGAAGCCGATCGTAATGTATTCAAAGTGCCAATTTTGAGAAACATCGAGCTGACCTATCCCTATTTTCATGATGGCGGGGCTGCAACACTGGAACAGGCAGTGGAGACCATGGGACGAATCCAGCTGAACCATGAGTTCAACAAGGATGAAATTTCCAAGATTGTTGCTTTCCTGAAAACCCTGACCGGTGATCAGCCTGATATCAAGTTACCGATTCTGCCACCTTCCAACAACGATACACCGCGTCCTCAGCCGTTTGAGTGATGCTGTCAGGAGAATTCCTGTCTCTGACAGGTTTTCCTGAAACATCCGGCCACTCTGTCATGAAGGAGTGGCTGGATTGATATCAGCCTGGTGTTATGTGTTTTGTGGATTCAGGGAGATTTTTCTTTTATCAGGCGTTGGATATCTGTCTGCACGATGTAAAAATGATGTACCAGAGGGATTCCGGGTCGTATCTGATTTTCGTAATGGGAACAGAACAGATGAATGGAGTGAAAGAACGGATCGATGGGCATTCTCAATATCCTGAATCAATCTCCCTCTGGTAAGAATCTGCAGCGTCTGTTCCTGCTCAGAATCATCGCGATTATTTCCCAGATCATTGTTTTCTGGACAGTTTACAGCATCATCGAACTTGAACTGCCATGGATAGCGATTACCCTGACAATCTCCCTGCTTGCAGTTCTGAATCTTCTTACCTGGATTCGCCTGCGCTATTCCTGGCCAGTGACCAACCCCGAATTCTTTATCCAGTTACTGATTGATGTGGCCGGATTGACCGCATTACTATATTTTAGTGGCGGTTCGACCAATCCCTTCATCTCGCTTTATCTGCTTCCGCTTACTATTGCTGCGACTGTGCTGCCCTGGTATTACACCTGGATCATGGCGACAATCACCATTTCCTGCTACACCTTCCTGTTGTTCAAGTTCATCCCGCTTCCGCACGATCATCTCGATGATCACAGTCGTCACATGTTCGAATTTAACCTGCATGTTTCGGGAATGTGGCTGACATTTGTGCTGAGCACCTTACTCATCACTTCGTTCGTCGTCAAAATGAATGCCTCGATCAGGGATCGTGACAAGGAACTGTCCAGATCGCGTGAGCAGGCACTGCAGAATGAACAGATCATCGCACTGGGTACATTGGCCGCCGGCGCAGCACATGAACTGGGCACGCCGCTCTCGACTATGGCCATTATCGCTGGCGAGCTGCAGCAGGAATCACCCGAGAATACCGAGTTCCAGAACAATATCCGTATCCTGCGCAACCAGATTTCTCTGTGCAAACAAACACTGACCCATCTGCTGGCCGATGCCGGGCAGGCGAGGGTAGAAGAAGGAAACAGTCAGCCTGTCGATATCTTTCTGCAGCAGGTAATCGACAAATGGCAACTGATCCGTCCATCGATCCGTTTTATCAGTCAGTGTGAAGGGGAACAACCAGCGCCGATCATCATGAACACCCGTTTGCTGAGCCAGTCTATCCTGAATTTGCTGAACAATGCGGCTGATGCCTCGACCCAGCAGGTGGTCATTACCAGCCGCTGGGATGAAAAACAGTTGCATCTCGAAATACTCGATGATGGACCGGGATTAGATGCAGAAGCTGTTGAACATGCGGGAGAGCCATTTTTTACCAGCAAAGGGCTGGGACAGGGCTTTGGTATCGGATTATTCCTTGCCAATACCAATATCGAGCGTTTTGGCGGGAGTGTGCGTTTATTCAACCGTCCTGAAGGTGGAGCCTGCACTCATGTCACCCTGCCGGTTTTGCACGGAACGACTAGTACTTCACTACTAAAAGGAGAATGCCTGTGAATGATTCCATGGATCACCCCAGCCTGCTGATCGTAGATGATGATGAAACTTTCTGTGAAGTATTGGCAAGGGCAATGGTAAAGCGCGGGTTTGACACCACCTGTATGCATGATATTAAAACCGCAATCGAGCAGGCAGAAATATTGATGCCTGAATATGCCATCATCGATCTCAAACTGGGAAATGAGTCCGGCTTATCATTGGTCGAGAAAATAAGGGAACTGGATCCTGGAACCCGTATCATCGTGCTGACCGGTTATGCCAGCATCGCAACGGCAGTCGAAGCCATCAAGCTGGGAGCCACCCACTACCTGGCAAAGCCGGTGGATGCGGATGACATCATGGCGGCATTCGAGCGCACCAGTGGAGATACCGAAATTCCTATCAGCCCTCATCCACTTTCAGTGGAACGGCTGGAGTGGGAGTACATTCACCGTATTCTCATGGAAAATGATAATAACATTTCTGTTACGGCCAAGGCATTGAATATGCATCGCAGGACGTTACAGCGCAAACTCTCGAAGAAGCCGGTACAGTTGTAATCGATTGCGGATATTTTATCGTCCAGCACGACCATACAAGCACTTGCAGAAGGTTGGCTGGTCTCGGGTAAACTGCCGGATTCTTGACAAAAACACCTGAATGTAACATTATGCACAGCTCCCCGGACACACCGGGTGCCATTTCCTGAAATGGCTGTGAAACAGAATAATAAACAGAGAGATGAGCAGTCTCCTGCATAAAGAAAATGATATGCGCCCGTAGCTCAGTTGGATAGAGTACTTGGCTACGAACCAAGGGGTCGTGGGTTCGAATCCTGCCGGGCGCGCCAGAAACGGGTGTTGTTTATTAAGTTTAAAAACAATATCAGTTTACAAATCATTGTTTGCTTAAAGGCCAAGTAGCTCAGTCGGTAGAGCAGAGGACTGAAAATCCTTGTGTCGGTGGTTCGATTCCGCCCTTGGCCACCAAAATTCAGCGCCCAACTGTTCTCAGTTGGGCGTTTTCATTTGTGCTTCCCGCATGACACGCGGAGTTCCCGCACATTCTGCGTGTGCGACTAGGGTTCTATGGCCTGGCAGGAACATCCCCGGTTGCCCTCCGTTCTACCCTCTCTTCTCTCGAAATCGGCGCTAACTTCTTCGCCGTGGCACACGCACATGGCCTTTTGCGACCATGATTTGCGCGCGTGCCATTGCCATTCGTTGTTGGGTTGGCTTGCAGCAGCAATCCATCACGCCAACACAGCCGCCGCGCAAGGCATGGAGTACAAGCCTGCGCGTTGCTGCGTGACGACGAGTGCTCCGTAGGCTGCTAGCCGTGCCGCATGCAGAGGATTGCCCTTGTCTTTCGCTTTGATCTTGAACAGGTCGATGGGCTTGTCGCTCTTCTGGCCGGCGCGCTGCATGACCCTTTCGCCGTCCACGTCGACGCCCTTGAGTTCCCAGAGAGCTTTGAACACGTTGGCCTGACCTTTGGTGAACTGGATCGGCGTGGCCTGAACATCCGGCAGCGTCGCCCATTTGAAGTCTGCCGAGAACGGCCCGTATACCGGTGTCGCCGGATCGTCGACTGCTGGCGTCGCGGACGGCGACGTGGCGATGAACGAAATCGCACCGCCGTAGAGCGCGAAGCGTTCTTCCAGCACCAGCCACTCGACGCCCGCGCCGAAGGGCGAACCGCACGTCGTGCTCGGCCTCGGCGTGATCACCCGGATGTCGCCGCCCGCCACGCGCACGCGATTCAGCAGCGTGGGTTCGTGCAGCACGCGCGTCAGGTCGCGCGCCAACACGACGGGGGACCGTCGAGCATCACCCAAGCGCCACACACCGTCGCCGAGGTCATCGATGCCGTCGCGGCTTTCGATGCCGAGCGCGAGGCGCATCTTCTGGCGCAGCCAGTCCTCGTCCAAGGCCAGCGCCGCACCATCGGCGGCTTCGACGGTCACTGGCCCGCAGTCTGGGCAACGGCACATCCGTCCGCCACGACCATCGCCCCACACCTGAGCCCGATGTTGTTGGCAGTGCGGGCACAGCACGAAGGACTGATCCATGACCGTCGGCTTGACCGCCTTGCCGAGGATGGACAGCGCCGCTGCCTCGCGCGGCGACAACATGGCGCGCAGTACAGGCGTGCCACCCGCAAACAGGCGGCAGATCAAGGCCCAAGCGTCGTGCGCCGCCATCGTCAGTCCTCGATCACTGGGGTTGAACCGACGGCATCCGTTTCCGGCGGTATTTCGTGCGCGCTCAGGGTTTGGCCCTTCTGCAAGATGCCGACCGCGACCAGATAGCCTTCCAGTTGCGCCTGCATCTTGGCGTCGAATTTGTTGAGGTTCAGCCGCCCTTTGCTGGTCACTTCGATGCTGACCACCTTGGGCCGTGTGCGTCCTGGCTCTGGCGGGTAATACAGATTGACCTGCGCCGCCGTCACCGCCCAGTTGCCTTCCAGCGGGCCGGGCAGTTGTTCCTTCAGCAATTCATGCACCGAACGCTGCTGACTGGCCTGCATCGCTGTGCACTCGATTTTCAGATCACCACCCGGGCTCAGCAGCGTGAGCGCCTTGAGTTGCACCAGCGAGAAGCCATCTTCAAACACCTCCGGCACGTCGAAGCCGGTGCGGAGCATCGACAAATCCAAGGTCGGTGGTTTGATTTTCTGGGCATGGGCCTTGACGCCAAGCACATGTTCGGCAAAGGCATCGATCAGCATCTGCTGGTACTTCGCCCCACCACGCACCAGAGCGCGCACGACGCCGGTGGTCTCGGAATATTCCAGCGCCAGCGGGATGTTGGGATTGCCGATGCGACGCGTCAGCGTCACGCCTTCGAACTCCAACCGCAGCATGGCCGAATCCTTGACGTGAACAATCAGCAAGTGGATGCCGGGCGTGCGCGTCACCAGATAGGCCACGCTGCCGTCCCCGCATTGCAGCTCGCGCTTGTAAAAGGCCGAGATGCTGTGGCGCAATCCGGCCAGCGCAGTGTCGCTACCGATGGGCTTGCGCTTCAACCCCAGGTCATAGTGTTGCGCTTGTGAACCGTGGTGTTCCCAATGGTCGAAATCGCAAGCGCGCTCGAACAGCGCCGGGTGGTGCGCGTAGAGCCAGAACGAACGGTGCAGATCGCTGCAGCACAAGGCCAGACCGGACAAGGCGGCCGCATCGTCGACAGCCGCCTCGAACATCGCCTGTTTACCCGCCGCATCACCCAACTGGACGCTGGCATTGAGATTGGCTGCCATGCGGTCACGGGCATCAGCATCCGGCCAGACCTTGATTGCCTCCACCAGGAACTGGCTGCTCTCTGGCGTATCGTCCCACGTGAACCCGTTCGGCACGGGCAGGCCATGTGAGGTCAGGAAGTCGCGCAGCGTGGCATCCACCGGCAGTTCGAGCATCACGTCGACAAAGGTTTTCTTCATCTTGTTCGTCCTTTCTGGATCGGCGTCGGAGGTCTGCGACCGGGGATCGGGCTGCACGGGCCAGCGACAGGGTTTCTGAACACGAATCCCGTTAAAGTAAAGTCACGAGATACAATCGCGATTCTGTCCCCTGTATTCCCGCTTGTCAATCAAGGCGGTACATCTGGCGATAACTGGTATCTTGTTGCTATACTTTCGGGCTTATTGAGAACACCGCACTGACAGGAGTAATCGATGGCTTCGGCATTCGGGGCACGCCTGCGACGCTTGCGCGAGGCAAAGAATTTGACACTGCAACAGGTCGCCGACGCGGTCGGCTGCACCAAGGCCTACATCTGGGAACTGGAGATGAAGGACGGGCAGCGTCCCTCCGCCGAGCGGATTCAGAAGATCGCGCAGGAGCTCGGCGTGACGATGGAAGACGTGATGGGTACACCCATGCGGCAGGCACCGGAGGCTAGTCCCGAGGACGTGGCCTTCTTCCGCGAGTACGCCGGGATGACCGACGAGGAGAAGGATCGCTACCGGCAGGCGCTCAAGATCATGTTCCCCGACAAGGGCGACGGCGGGGACTGACGATTGGGCACGCAGCAAGCTCTCACCGGTTCGATTGCCGCCAGCCACGTCATCAAGTGGCTGCGGGCGTGGTACAGCACAGGCATGCCCGACGCCATCGACCTGGAGATCGTGCGGCAGATGCTGCCGAGCACGCCCTACGGCACCAGTGTTCGGGAAATCAGGCCGCCGGTGCAGTTCAACGACGATGCCTTCGAAGGCATGTTGGCGCGCGACCCCAATGACCACGAGGTGTGGGGCATCGCCTACAACGGCAAATCGCGTCCTGAACGCCAACGCTTCACCATCGCTCACGAGTTGGGCCACTTCGTCCTGCATCGCAGTCAGCAGCAGAAATTCAACTGCGACAAGCAGAGCGTCCACACCGGCATCGACACGCTCCGCGACATCGAGCGCGAGGCCGATGACTTCGCCAGCAATTTGCTGATGCCCGGCGATCTGCTGCGCTCGTGGATTTCCAACCAGCGCATCGACTTCCGCGTCCTCGGCGACATCGCCAAGCGGTTTCAGGTCTCGCTGGAGGCGCTGTGCATTCGCTACATCAAGTTCACGACTGAGCGCGCGATCCTCGTCTATTGGGACAACGGCTTCGTGAAGTACGAGTGGCGCAGCGGCAGCGCACGGAAGACGCGGGCGCGCATCCGGCGCAACGGCGATCCGGCAGAGCCGCCGCTGGGAATGCTGGCCGCCGACGCCAGCGTCACGCAGGAATGGGACGGCGTTGAAATGTCCGCCGCGATCTGGTGCCCGGAAGAAGCGCAGCACATGAAGCTGCGCGAGTTCAAACACACCTTCGGCGCGCGTGATCGCGTCCTCACGCTGCTCCTGCTCGAAAGCGCCGAACCGCGCTCGTGGGATCGGTCGTGGCAGGATGAGGAGAGTTTCGACAGCTTCGATCAGTTCGTGTCGAACGGCCAGTTGCCTGTTCGGTGATCTCAGATGCAGCCCATGATGACAGTGGCCGAATGGTCGCAGCATTGCGCCAAAGTGAAAGATGCGATGCGCGATTGGGTGAAGCGATTCGTGACCCCGATCAGCATGTCGGTCGAACACGGTCACGGTGCCTCATGGGGAACAGGAACCTATCTGGAGATCTCCGGCAAGCACGTCCTGTTGACGAATAACCACGTCGTCACCGAAGTTCCAGACGGTGGCCGTCTGGCACATCTTCCCGGCCCAACGGACGACTACGTGGCTATTGGCAGCACTTGGTATCGTTCGTCATATCCGACAGATGCAGCTTGCGCCGTTATCCCCAATATCGGTTCTGCTGGAATGAAAAAAGCGGTGCCCTACGACTTGGTCGAGTCACAGTTCACCGCAGAGCAAGACGAGATGCTGTTTTGGATCGGGTTCCCCGGCTTCACGGCGGAACGGCATGAAGTTCCTACGGAAGCACGGCAGCGCATGACTCGCTTCGGCGGCCCATTGGAATTACCGGGCTTGCCCATGCTTTCGCAGATCATCAGAGACTGGAACGGCGAAAACGAAGAACGGTTCGATCCTGCCGTCCACGTAGCCATCCACTACCCGAACGAGGCGCAGAGGTCAGCGAACGGCCCAACCACCACGCTGCCTCATGCGAAGGGGATGAGCGGAAGCCTGCTGTGGGACACGAAGTATGTGGCGAGTCTGCGCAATTCGACGACATGGTCGCCGGAGCATGCTCGCGTCTGCGGGCTTGTGTGGGGCGCTCTGGATAAACCTGAAGTCGTGATTGCCACCAAGATCGAACACGTCCGACAAGGCTTGGGCTGGCCTTGAATTCCATCGCGGGCGCTTCAGCGCGCACATCCCCGCTAAATCACGTTACGCGAAGCGCCTTCGGTTCATAGCATGAGCAGCGTTTTTCATCGAAACGCCTTCCATGTCCGAACTCGAACCCATCTCCATTTCCCCGCCGCCTGACCGGCCCCGGCACCCGCAACAGGAAATCGCCGATCTGCTGGCCGCTGCGTTGTTGCGCCTGCGCGCGCAACCTGAACGCAACACCCTCGAAAACAGCGAGCGCGTTCGCCTTGGCTTCTGCGGCCAGCAGCGCGTGAATGCGAACCCCAATAACCACCACGGAGTTCGCCCATGACGGCACACGCACCACCCACCACATCGGTCGCCGCCCAGGTCGCCGGAATCCCCCATCTGTCGATGGGCGATCTCTGGGCCATGTGGGACGAGCATTTCGATGAACGGCCCGGCCACCATCATCGCGGCTGGCTGGAGAGCCGACTGGCATACAAGATTCAGGAACGCGCCTTCGGCGGTCTGAAACCCTCTCTGCGCAAGAAGCTCGAAGAGGTCGGCGAAACCGGCATCCTGCCCAAGTCGCTGCGAAGCGACGCCCAACGCCTGCTACCCGGCACCATCCTCACGCGCATCTACGACGATGTCGAGCATCGCGTGCTGGTGCGCGGCACGGGTGATTTCGAGTATCAGGGCCAACGCTTCAAGAGCCTGTCTGCGATTGCGGGCCGCATCACCGGTAGCCACTGGTCTGGCCCGGCGTTCTTCGGCCTGAAGACGCCTGCCAAGAAGAAGGTGACAGCATGAGTTCACCGCGTGCTCATTCCCTGCCGGCGGTCACGCCGAAGAAGCGTTGCGCCGTCTACACCCGCAAATCCACCGACGAGGGGCTGGATCAGGAATACAACAGCCTCGAAGCCCAGCGCGACGAGGGCCTCGCCTTCATCGCCAGCCAGCGGCATGAGGGCTGGATCGCCGTCGGTAACGGCTACGACGACGGCGGCTACTCCGGCGGCAACATGGATCGTCCCGCCTTGCGCCGCCTGATGGTTGACATCGAGGCCGGGAAGATCGACACCGTGGTCGTCTACAAGATCGACCGCCTGACGCGCAGCCTGCCGGACTTCGCCAAGCTGGTCGAGGTGTTCGACCGCAACGGCGTGTCCTTCGTCTCCGTCACGCAGCAGTTCAACACCACCACGTCGATGGGGCGGCTCACGCTCAACATCCTGCTGTCCTTCGCGCAGTTCGAGCGTGAGGTCACGGGCGAGCGCATCCGTGACAAGATCGCGGCGAGCAAGGCCAAAGGCATGTGGATGGGCGGCGTTCCGCCTTTGGTCTACGACGTGGTTGAGCGCAAGCTGATCGTCAACGAACGCGAGGCAGCGCTGGTGCGCGACATCTTCCGGCGCTACGGCGAGCATGGCTCAGCGGCGCGGCTGGTGCGCGAACTGGACATCGAAGGCCACACCACGAAGGCGTGGTTGACGAAGAGCGGGCGGCAACGACCGGGCCGCACCATCGACCAGCAGTACCTGTTCACGATGCTGCGCAATCGCGTCTACCTCGGTGAAATCTCCAACAACGGCCAGTGGTACGAAGGCCAGCACGAAGCCATCGTCACGCCCAGCCTGTGGAATTCGGTGCATGCTTTCATCGAACGGCGCAAGCAGGCTCCGCGTGAACACGCCGCCAAGCATCCGGCGCTGCTAACGGGCTTGCTGTTCGCGCCCGATGGCCAGCGCATGCTGCATTCCTTCGTCAAGAAGAAGAACGGGCGGCAGTACCGCTACTATGTTCCCTACCTGCACAAGCGCCGCAACGCGGGCGCAAGCCTGTCGCCGGGCACGCCGGACGTTGGCCATCTGCCCGCCGCCGAAATCGAGAATGCGGTTCTGACGCAAATCCACGCGGCGCTCTCCGCGCCACAGATGCTGATCGCGGTGTGGCGATCCTGCCAACAGCATCCTGCAGGTAGCAAGCTCGACGAAGCGCAGGTAGTCGTGGCCATGCAGCGCATCGGTGACGTGTGGGCACAGTTGTTTCCCGCCGAGCAGCAACGCATCATGCGGTTGCTGATCGAACGAGTACAACTGCATGCGCAGGGGCTGGACATCGTCTGGCGCGAGGATGGTTGGATTGGGCTCGGTGCCGACATCGGCGCGCACCCACTGGTCGAGGAAGCCCGCGCTCAAACCGAGGAGGTGCTGGCATGAACACCACGGCGAACCCGCGCAAGCGCACTGTCCACATCGAGGTCGGTACCGATGCCCGCAGCTACGTCAGCGGCGGTCAGCGGGTCACGCTGGTGCCTTTGACGATCAAGCGCCGCCAGAACCGCAAACTGCTGATCTCGCCCGCACCCGACGCCATTGGCTCAACGGGCGGTCTCGACGCGCCGATGATCAAGACGCTCGGCAAAGCCTTCTACTGGAAGCGGCTGATCGACGAAGGCATCTATCCGACGACCGCAGATCTGGCGCGCGCGCTGAAAGTGGAGACAGGCTGGGCGGCCGAGGTGCTGCGCATGACCATGCTCGCCCCGGACATCGTCGAGGCGATCTTCGAGGGCCGCCAACCCCGGCATTTGAACCTGCACACGCTGCGCGGCCGCCAAGACCTGCTGCCCCGCGACTGGGGCGAGCAGCGTCGGCTGCTGGGCTTCACCGACGCCTGAACCCCATCCCCGACTTCCGCTGACGACGGCGAGCCATGTGCTCGCCGTTCTCATCTGCGCTCGAGCGGATTGGCGAACCCGAAGTTTCCGCGTGGTTCGCCATTGCGTCCCTTCAAGGTTCGCCACCCGAGATTTGGAATGACACCTGTTCCTCAACAACGCAACAGGAGCGTTCTATGCAGACATCAGCAAGCAGTTTCCCCCGGCCACCCTCAACGGCGAGTTCTCAGGCGATCAACAGCCTTTCACCCGGCGACCGCCGGGTGCTCAACGAAAACGAACTGGCCCAGCGGTGGGGCGTCAGCCCCAAGACCCTGCAACGCTGGCGCAGCGAAGGTCGCGGCCCGCGCTACCTGAAGCTGTCCAAGCGCGTTGGCTACCCCGTGGACGCGGTCATCGAGTTCGAGCTCGACGCACTCCACGACTCGACGTCCGAACGCGCGGCGGTCTGAGGAGCGATGCCATGAACGACATCACCCTCTTTCCCGCCGACATCGCCGCGATGTCCGTCAGCCAGTTGGCCGCACTGCCCGCCGCGCAGAAGGCCGAGATCGACAAGAACCTCGACGAAGCCCTCGACTGGCTCAAGAAGGCGCGTACCAAGTTCGATGCGGCGCTCGACGCCGCCTACGGCGAGCAGGCCCGCACGGCGCTGTGTGAATCCGGCCGCGATTTCGGCACTGCCCACATCAGCGACGGCCCGCTGCACATCAAGTTTGAGCTGCCCAAGAAGGTCAGTTGGAACCAGAAGCAACTGAGCGAAATCGCCGAGCGCATCGTGGCCTCGGGCGAGAAGGTCGAGGGCTACACCGAACGTGCAGTGATTCCGGTTAAGGGCGATGTGCCGACTATCGGGTTCGGTACCACCACTGGAGTGAATATCGGCGACACCACTACGCCGCCGAAGGCATTGGCTCGGGCCCTCACTGACGTGGAGCAGTTCGAGGGGGCGCTGAAAACTTGCGTGACCGTACCCCTGGCCCAGCACGAGTACGACGCACTGGTGAGCTTCTCCTCAACGTCGTGACGTGGTCAAGTAAAACCGGACACACCAGTTAAGGGCGGTTAAGCGGCTTTTTCCAATATTTCTGTTTCTGCCTCATATTGATTCGGACTTTTGTATCCCAGATATGAATGCAGCCGCTGACTG
>Ga0206106_100389_pt1 | contig 39426 bp, 43 predicted proteins | sample 1B1ome_FD_148677 | JGI IMG/M metagenome (GOLD analysis project Ga0206106, IMG submission 148677) | Enriched microbial communities from leaf-cutter ant dump, University of Wisconsin, Madison, United States - 1B110A | ecosystem: Environmental > Terrestrial > Nest > Insects nest > Nest dump | place... | reverse complement strand
TCATCATGCGTGGATGGAAGCTCGTCGTGCCGCCTCCTTTGTATTGCTCTACAATATGCTCAATATCGAGATTGTTCACTACTTCATTTACCAACCGAACAGGATGGTCGGCAGCTATCTTATCAAAGATATTCTCAGCAAAAAGTGAAGGACTGTTGGCGGGTAAAGATTTGAATTGTACTTTCATATTGTTTGTAATCGCAACGTCAAGATACAATCTCTTGGCGAACAAACAAAAAATCCCCGACACTTTTTTGTATCGGGGATCAATCTTTAAGAGGCTTTTTAGACAGCCCCGTTGTTCTGCCATGTGGTTGATGTCCTCAGTTTGCCGTAGTGTTCAAGCAGGTGTTGAACGTAGACTCTGGACTACGTCCCGGCGGTGCGGTGTTTGAAATGCCAGGCCAGTTTGCCTTTGTCACTGATGGTTTTTGTGGATGGTAGAGACACACGACCGTGTGTCTCTACGGGTTGCCGTAGTGTTCAAGCGGGCGTTGGTTGTTGGCTGTTTCTCCAGACTATGTCCCTGCGGCAAGCGATCTCCTCTGCCGTGGTGGGTGTCTTCACCCACCACATAAAGAGCTTTTTGGTTGCGGTGGGTGGGGACACCCACCGCGGCAGAAAGCAATAAAACATCCATAGGTTTTTCCGGAAAATTCCGGCTTTTACTTATTTTTGGATCAGCAAAAAAGGCCTAAAAGCTTTCCAAAACCTCATAGGCTTCAACTGCGAAAAATAAAGCAGAATATGGTCTTAGTGTTCCCTTTTTATTCAAAGCATTCAGTCCGCTGCGATGTAGTCAGGGACTACATCGAACGACCGTTTGGACACTACGGTAAACGGAGACTACAGCGATCGGGTAATGCATCGTTTCGTAATCCTGTATAGCCATTGCCATAACTTCAATCCTGCGGGCTTCTGCTTCCGTTAAATTATCCGCTCCTTTACGCATCAGGATATCCATATCAGACAACGCTCTGTTATATTTCATTTGTAAGCGCTCTCATTACTCATAATTTTTACAGTGTTGGAATATTTACTTTGTTACACTTTACAAACAACAGATTGGTTTTTTATTGCACCTCCGGGATGAAGGGCATCATCATCCAGGTACGGTTTTTATTATTTAAAAGTGTTTTGAGGGTATTGTACCATTTGAAATCCTGGCTCAGCCTGCTTTCCGTCAACGATTGCGCCAGTGTTTCCTTATCGCCTTTGCTGTTCAGCAGTTCCATAATCTGCTGAAATTTATCTTTCACTACAGGATAGGTTACTACTTTGTAATTGCTCACTTTGGCAATGGCTGCCGCACTTTGCAATGCCCGGTTGAGGTTGCCGTATGCATCCACGAGCCTATTATCGAGCGCAGCTTTTCCGGTCCATACCCTGCCCTGCCCGATACTGTCCACATAGGCGATGTCTAACTTCCGGCCTTCTGCTACATGACGTTTGAACGTCATATACACACTGTCCACACTGCCCTGCATAAACTGTTTCTCCATATCGCTCATGGACCGGTTCATATCGGGGAAGTCGGCATAAGGAGCGTTCTTTTCGGTGTCAAAAGTAATGCCTAATTTGTTATTGAATAATTTCTGGGTATTGAACATCATTCCAAAAACACCGATGCTTCCGGTAATGGTATTAGGCATGGCAAAAATACTGTCCGCCTTGCAGGCTATATAATAGCCGCCCGATGCCGCCAGGTCGCCCATAGAGACTACTAATGGCTTTTTCTTTTTTAACAGCATCAGTTCGCGAAGGATATTCTCGGAAGCTAAGGCGCTGCCGCCAGGGGAATTTACCCGAAGCACTACCGCCTTGATTTTATCATTATCCCGCACTTTGCGAATATCTTTAATGATAGCTTCCGAAGCAATCTGTGAACCGCTTCTGTCACCATTTCCATCTACAATTTCTCCTTCGGCAATCAGCACGGCAAGTTGATCTACACCCGGTTTTTCGGGGAGAGAGCGGATATATTCATCCATAGCGGTAATACGCAATTTGTCGCTTTCCTTTAAGCCCGATTGTTTTTTGAGCAGGTCTTCCACTTCATCTTTATAACGCAGGCCGTCAGCCAGTTTATACCGGATGGCATCTCCTGCATTTTGTATGGCACCGGTTTTTACCCATCCGTAAATGGTAGCGGTATCGGCTTGTGTATGTTCGCTAACCGCCATTAAAAGCTCGTTCCAGAAATCGCGCTGCAGGGCGGCTAATTGTTTACGGTTAGGATCGCTCATCTTTTGCATCCTGAATGGTTCGGTAGCGCTTTTGAACTGGCCGCAGTAGAAGATTTCCGGTTCTACGCCTAATTTGTCCATGGCACCTTTAAAGAAAGTGATCTGCGATGCAAGACCTTTCAGCTCTACAAGCCCCATCGGGCTGATAAAAACACTGTCTGCAACCGAGGCGATGTAATAATCGCGCTGGGAAATAAAATCACCATAAGCATAAATGAACTTGCCGCTGTTTTTGAAATCCTGCAAACCGGTTCGGAGTTGTTGCATCGTTGCCCAGCCAATACCGCCGCCGCCAACTTTGATGTAAACGCCTTTTATACGATTATCCCCTTTAGCCTCCCGGAGCGATTTGAGGATATCATACAGGCTGTAGGAACTGGAAGGCTTTCCGTTTATAATCGCCAAAGCATTTTCCTGACCCAGATCGCTGACCGGCTGATTAAGATCCAGCATCAGTACGGAATTGTCTTTGATGCTAACCGGCTCTTCCTTGCCAATAGAGCTGACCGCCGCACCGATTACGCCGAAAAATACTACAAAAAATAAGATGCCGGCTACAACAAGCGCCAGCAAAGACGCTGCGAAAAATTTAAAGAATTGTTTCATTAGAAATGATTGAAAAATTGTTTGAAAAACGAATTGATACCATTATAATGCCGGCCATGCTGATAAAATTAAAAAACCTTTTCGGGGGTGATCGGGTAAACCTGCAAATATAGGTCAGGAACCTAAATGTTGTATTAAGGGCTTAAAATATCATGGGCTGTATAGGTCTTGTCAGAACTTACTTGTTTGCATGAATGATTTGTTCCAATTCCTTTGCGGCCACTACTCCTGACCTACGCCAAAGCGGCTTACCATTTTTGAAAATAATAAGGGTAGGCACTCCTTGTACCTGGAAGTATTGTGCTGCCTGGGGATTTTTGTCCACGTCAATCTTGATGATACTGGCTGTATCGCCAACACGTTTTTTCAAATCTTCCAATACAGGTGCCATCATCTTGCAGGGGCCGCACCATTCGGCAAAAAAATCCACTAATACCGGTTTGTTCTGGTTGATGATTTCCTGGAAAGTCATGTCGTTTTCTTTTTTTCTTTTTTAAATAATGATAATAACAGCCCACCCATGACCGCACCATAAATCGTGCTGTTTAAGGGTTTGGAGGTAATGGCACAACTGCCGGAGTCGCAGCCGGCCAATCGCCAGTAAAGCCATCCTGCCAAAGCGCCGGCAGCAATTCCGATAACGACTAATATGTTTTTCTTTAAAAAAACTTTCATTGTAAACAGTATAATCTTGGTATAAAATTAAGAGCAAGCAGTTGCTTCGTTAATCCATATTCATCTTTATTTTCCACATACCCCTGAGGTCTCCTGTTGCATAGCCGGTAGCTTTATCTTTCGGATATTTCAGGGCAATAATTTTTTGAGTGCTTTCGGCAATATCATCTTGACCTCCGTGACATTTCAGGCAGGCCGGCATAGCCGCCATAATGGGTTTGTAGTAATATACTGCACCATTATTGTCCTGCTCAATAAAAGCCGTTTTTGCTGCTGCAATCTTTGTCCAGGCCAGACTGTCAGCAGATGTTTTCAGCGCATTGTCCGGATTCCGGTTTTTATCACTCAGCCTTTGAATGGCAACATTCATCTGCGCGGACATGCTGTCTGTAAGCGGCATGGCCTGCACATTACAAAAATCAACGGCATAGTCAGCGCCGCCTTTTTTCATGGCTGCCGATACCTGTTCCAGCAATACACCCTGCATCTCTATAGTGATGCTATCTCCCCGATACATCAACATCTCTTTTTCTGTTTCGGATAAAATTTTGCCCTTATTGCTGCCGCAGGCCAGCAAGGGCAGGATGAACCATAATAACATGCTGTTGCTCCACATAGCTATATTGCTTTTCAAAAATTATTATTTGCTTTTACAACAGGTATTTTATCCTCTGCATATCTTACAGCAAGCCTGATGTAACAAAGATAAGGTATTAAAGATCGGTATGCGCCCGAATGGGGCGTATTTCAGATTTTCGCCGGTCGGTGTGGACACCAACCGGGGCGCCGCCGTGGTTGGTGTCCACACCGACCACATGTGACCCGGAAAAGATAAAAGTTGAAATCCCCCCGAATATGGAGCTGTTTTTCAGCTTCCGATCCTTCTGTATTGCGAAGGAAATCAGCAGCAGATTGCTCAACCCAATTGTTTATCCAACTGGCTTATGGTAGCCGCCATATCCTTGGGGAGGGCTGCGCGGATTTCCAATGGCTTTCCTGTTTCATCTTCAAAAATAAGGCAGGAGGCATGCAGCGCCAGCCGGCTGAGTATCGGCCTTTCTTCAAGAGTATGTTTAGATAATTTATAATGCTTTTTTATGGAAGACAGCATCAACTGCGATTCATTGCCATACAACGGATCGCACAGCACCGGATGTCCCAAATACTGTAGATGTACGCGAATCTGATGGGTACGCCCGGTAAACAATTGCAGTTCTGCTAAAGAAAAACTGTTCCAGGTTTTAAGCAGCTTATAAGCAGTATGTGCGGGTTTCCCGTTTTTGTTGATGATCATCCGGCCTTTTTTGATAGGATGCTCGCTGATGGACTGCCGGATATCGCCCTGTTCCGGATGAGGGATGCCGTGAACCAGCGCCTGGTAATATTTTTGGATATTCCGGCTTTGAAACAGACCGGACAGATAACGATGACTGTTTTCATTTTTCGCAAATAAAATCAGTCCGCTGGTATCGCGATCTAAGCGATGCACTGTATATAGTTTTCCTGATTTTTGCTCAGCAATTTTTTGCAGACAAGGCTTATCCGGATCGAAACGATCCGGGATGGTCAGTAACCCTGATGGTTTATTGAAGGCGATAAAAGCCTCATTTTCGAAAACGGTTTCTATTTTCAATCTTTAAAATATTGTTGTAAGCATGCTGATTCCTGTAGGCGCATTTCTTTGGCCTCCTTATCTGTTTTGTCTTTAAAGCCACAAAGATGCAACATGCCGTGAAAAATAACCCGGTGCAGTTCCTGCTTGTAGCTCACATCAAACAATAGGGCATTTTCACGTACCCGCTCTATGCTGATATAAATTTCCGCTACTAATTTTTCCTCATCTTCCGACAGGTCAAATGTAATAATATCGGTCAGGGTATCATGATTCAGGAAAACAATATTTTTCTTCAGTAAGGCATCATCCGTACAAAAGACATACGTGATATCTATCTTTTTTACCGGTAGCATCGTCCATATCTTTTCCTTTAAAAAGGCAGAGAGCTTTTTTTTATTTTGCAGATGCGCCGGTATATTTTCTTCAAAAAAACGAACAGCCAAAATAAATGAGGATGAGGAGTGACAAAATATTATTCCACACGGGTAATTTTCAACATATTGGTAGGTAAATGTGCGCTGATAGGCATACTGCCGGTATTCACCACCACATCACCCGTTTGAAGCAATCCTTTTTCTTTGAGGATATGCAATTGATCTGAAATGATCTTGTCCACGCTTTCTTCTTCTTCATAGAAAAACGCCTGTACGCCCCAGCTCAGGCTCAGCTGATTGATCAGTGCCTGCGTTTTGGTAAAGACATACAAAGCAGCATGAGGCCGGAAGCTAGACAACATAAAGCCGGTATATCCGCTCTGGGTCATGCCAATGAGCGCATCGGCATTAATATCTTCCGCAATCTTGCAGGCATTATAGCACAGCGCATCGCTAAGAAAAGAAGGGGAATGGGACTGCGGCACTAAATTACGGTTATACACGGTGTCTTCATGCTCCACTTCTCTCAGGATGTTCACCATAGTCTGCACGACTAATGCCGGGTGTTTGCCCATTGCCGTTTCGCCGCTCAGCATCACGGCATCTGCGCCTTCCATTACGGCATTGGCTACGTCGGTGGTTTCACTGCGGTTGGGTCGGGTACGCTCCATCATGCTTTCCATCATTTGCGTGGCAATGATTACCGGTTTGGCGCGGTGAATACATTTCCGCACAATTTCCTTTTGCAGCATCGGCACTTTTTCCACCGGCATTTCCACACCCAGGTCGCCGCGTGCCACCATCACGGCATCAGAGCTTAGAATAATCTCGCGCAAGTGTTGTATAGCTTCGGGCTTTTCTATCTTGGCAATGATCTTGGCATTGCTGTTTTTTTCTTTCAGGATACGACGTAAATGCTGGATGTCTTCAGGCTTTCTGACAAATGAAAGCGCCACCCAGTCTATATCCTGGCTGATGATGAAATCTAAGTCATTCAAATCTTTTTCCGTCAGGGAAGGGATGGAAATTTTAGTATCCGGCAGGTTAACGCCTTTGCGGGAAGTCAGCAGGTCGCCGTTCAGCACCTGGGCGCGAACATTACCGTCATGGGTAATTTCGGTAACAACGGTTTCTATTTTGCCATCATCCAACAGAATTTTTTCTCCTGCTTTGACATCATTATGAAAATCGGGATAGGAAATATAAATGCCCTCTTTAGTACCGATTGTCGGTGTTTGCGTAAAGGTGAGTATGTCGCCCACATGCAGGGAAAGTCCCCCGTTTGCTATTTCGCCTACACGAAGTTTAGGCCCTTGTAAATCTGCCAGGATGGCGATGTTAAAAGGATATTCGTTATTAATCCGCTTGATATTGGCAATCACCTCGGCATGTTTTTCATGACTCCCGTGTGAGAAATTCAAACGAAATACATTCACCCCGGAATGCACCAACTGTAGGAGTCCGTCATAAGTATCACAAGCCGGGCCTACAGTGGCAATAATTTTTGTTTTATGCAACATTGCGTAATTACGTTAAGCGTAGGTTTCAAAAGTGGCCAGCTCAAAGAACTGTTGAATCCGGCGTTTTATATCTTCCGGTGCAATGGTCTTCATGCGTTCCAGTCCGAATTTTTCCACACAAAACGAAGCCATTGCCGAACCGACAATCACGGCGGTTTTCATATTTTCAAAAGAAAGATCGGCAGTACGAGCCAAATGACCTATAAATCCGCCGGCAAAGGTATCACCGGCACCGGTGGGGTCAAACACCTCATCAATAGGCAGAGCAGGTGCGCTGAAGATATTGTCTTTGCTAAACAACATAGCACCGTGTTCTCCTTTTTTTACTACTAAATATTCCGGTCCCATCTGAATGATTTTTTTCGCACCTTTCACAATGGAGTATTCTCCCGAAAGCTGCCGGGCTTCGCTGTCATTAATCACCAGCACATCTACTAATTTTAATGTTTCCAACAGGTCGTCCCAGGCGGTTTCCATCCAGAAATTCATCGTGTCCATCACGATCAGCTCCGGGCGTTTTTTGAGTTGCCGGATAACAGAACGCTGCTGTGCCGGCACTAAATTTCCCAACATCAGGTAGCGGCAGTCCTGGTAGCTTTCCGGGATAACCGGGTTAAACTGCGCCAGCACATTGAGATCGGTAACCAAGGTATCCCGCGTATTCATATCCATGTGATAGCGGCCGCTCCAGAAAAAGGATTTGCCATCCTGCACTACTTCTACACCTTCAAAATCAACGCCGCGGGCTTTCAGCTCATGAATTTCTTCCTGCGGAAAATCACCACCGATAATGGATACCTGCTTAACCGGCCGATAAAAATTAGAAGCCGACCAGGCGACATAAGTAGCCGATCCGCCAATGATTTTATCGGTTTTTCCGAATGGAGTTTCTATAGCATCAAAGGCCATAGTGCCTACTGTAATTAAGGACATACGCGTTGGTTTCGTTTTTTATGAAGGTAAAATTCGTTTGATTTCAGCAAATAATTTGTTTTTGTCTATGGGCTTTACACCTAATTCTTCACAAACCAGGCCGCCGGCTATATTAGACCAGGCCGCCATCGTTTCAGCATTGCGGGTAAGTGCATAGACCATAGCCGCCACGGCAATTACGGTATCGCCGGCGCCGCTCACATCAGCAATATTACGCAAATGCGAAGGGATCAGCGCAGCATGCCCGGCACCCTGGTAAAATACGCCTTTTTCGGACAGGGTAATGAAGGAAATATGATGCTGAAGCGATTGATGCAACAGCGTATGTACTTCCTGCAATGCCGGCAGGCTGATCTCCGGCAGGGAAATTTTCAGGCCTTCCCGCACTTCATGCAGGTTAGGTTTGAAAATATCCACACCGCGATAGGTAAAGAAATTTTTGCACTTAGGATCCACGGCAGTGAGGATGCCTAAATTTTTGGCATGAACTAAAACCTTTTCGATGATGTTTTCTTTCAGTACGCCTTTGTTATAGTCCTGGAAGATGAGCACATCCGGTTTTTCGGTTTGTAAAAAGCGCAGCGTTGTATCAATGAAAGCATGCTCATCCTGTAGTTGCAGGTCTTCCGTCAGCTCCGTATCTAAACGCATCATTTGTTGGTTGCGGCTCAGGATACGGGTTTTGCTTGTGGTAATACGCTGCGGGCTGCTGCGAACTAAGCGGGGACTAATATGATTTTCATCCAGCATATTGCAGAGCAATTGCCCCTCCGGATCGTTGCCGGTTACGCTCAGCAAACTGACTTTAGCGCCTAATGCGGCGCAGTTCAATGCTACATTGGCAGCGCCACCCAAACGGCTTTCTTTCCGGTAAATATCCACTACCGGCACCGGCGCTTCAGGAGAGATACGATCTACCCTGCCCCAGTAATAGTTGTCTATCATCACATCCCCGATGACGGCAATGTGCAGATATTCAAATTGTTTAAAAATTTCCTCCTGAGCAATATGCATATCGAAAAAGCTCCGCAAAGGTAAACAGAAATAGTCAATAAGCCTGACCCCGGCGGACGGCAGTGCAGCTTATATTTTTGTAAGGAGAAAGTAATTTTTTAAAAAGCGGCAGATAAGATATTATTATTTGAAAGGGTGGAGTATATTTACGGAGTTGGCTATATATTAATACAATATTATTTCAAAAAAACACGTGGGTGGAATTGTATTTATATTAATGCTCCTGGTCGTATTCATTGGAATACCTGTGATGACTGGGTTGCTGGTTTATTTTATTCCCCAAAATCATGGTTATCCCAAAACTGCCCAATGGCTTACCGGGATTTACCTTGTTTTGATTGGATATTTTGTTGTTTCAGCAATATTTGAAGATGAACATTTTACTAAAAATGATGCCAAGGAATTATTAGCCGGGCAGGATATTACGCTTGCGAATGATTTTACAATAAATAAGAATGCGTCAACATCATCTATCGGGGACTACTATCATACCTTCATTTTAACCATTTCGCCATACGACAAGGGGCAAATCATCAATTCCATAAAATCTGCACATGGTTTTAAAAGGATAAAGGAAGGAACACAAATGTTGGAATTACGATTTAACCCTTCGATTGACAGCTATAAAGGAACTAAAGTGACACAAAATTATGAAACAACAGATGCGTTTGTCAAAGAACTGTACGAACCGAATGGAACAGGTTATGCACCGACTTATATTCGAATAACTATTGAGAAGATGAAGAACACCTTAATGTTTGAAGATATTGATGATTGAAAAACCGGGAAGCAGGAAATAAGATATACTCTGTTTCTAATTTGCAGCTCGAAACCCGGTAAATAACACCTGCTACAGCAATAACTATTACCATCAGTAATCGAAACAGTACTACAATGTAAAGCAGCAAGAGACATGAACAACAAATCATTAGTAAGATTAAGTAATATCATTGTGTTATAAACCCAATGACAATTGATACCTGCCCGTAGCATTCCGGACATTATCAATAGAAACGGGTTTTAACCCGTTTTAAATGGGTATAACAATTCATTCAAATTGCATAACTTTGAAAAAACAAATCATCTTATGGACATTCAAACAAGAAAAATGGAGTTTGTTCGGGAATTTCTAAAAATTCAGCGCGAAGATATTATCACGCGGTTCGAAAAGTTGTTGCAAAAAGAAAAAACAACAATCAACTTCAAATTGATGTCGCTTGAAGAACTCAACAACAGAATTGACCAATCGGAAGCCGATTTCCAAAATGGTCGCCACAAGTCCACTGCCGAAATCATAAGCAAATATTAAGCTACAATGCATACGGTAATTTGGTCTGCATTTGCAGAGCAGCAAATTGATGATATTTTTGAATATCACAAGTTAAATGCCAGCCTGAAAGTCGCAACAGAAATCGTTATCGGCATTTTACAAAAGGCTGAAATACTTATTACAAATCCTGATCTGGGCGCACCGGAGGAACTTTTATCCGACAGGAAAGAACAGTATCGTTTTTTAGTTTATACCAATTATAAAATCATCTACTCAGTTGACGAACATAATCAACTCATCAAAATTGCCGATGTGTTTGATACACGACAAAACCCCGTAAAAATCAACAGAGGAAAATAAGATGCTGCGGCTTATTTTTTGTTAGTATAAAACCCAATGGTAATTGATATCCGCCCGCAGTATTCCGGGCATTATCAATAGCAACGGGATTTAACCCGTTTTGAAAAAATCGCCCGTTGTCATTCCCGGAACACATCTTTTCCAATCTCAAAACAATGCATTAATATTGTTCAGCACAAAAATTGTACTTACTTTTGTACGAAATAAAATACGAACTAATGTTAATAGCAAGTGTTTCCGATTTCAGAAAAGACCTGAAATCCTATTTAGACCGGGTTACAAAAAATTTTGAAACGCTCATTATCAACAGGGGAAAAGAATCCGGAATTGTAGTAATGTCACTGAAAGAATATAATGCATTAATGGCCACAAACCACGAGCTTTCTTCCAGGAAAAATGAAATGCGCCTCGATGCTGCAATCGAAAAACTGAAAAACGGAACATCATTCGAAAAACAGTTAATAAACGAATGAGATGGCATACATTTTCACAGATGAGTCCTGGGAGGATTATCTGTACTGGCAAAAAACGGATAAGAAGAAACTGAAAAAGATCAATGATCTGCTAAAAGATATTGCAGGGAATCCGTTTGAAGGATTAGGAAAACCGGAACCTTTAAAACATAAATATGCCGGATTTTGGTCACGCAGAATTGACCATGAGCACAGATTAATTTACAAATATGAAGCAGGCCGGATTATGATTGCAAAATGCAGATTTCATTATGATTAAAATCACTTCCAATTATGCGATCGCAACATCATATCATCGTCAGGCATTCTGAAAAGCCATAGCGTACATGTGTTTTCCGGGAAAGTAAGTTGAGCATTTATTTGCGCTCAAAGTCCGCTACGACATAGGCCGGATACTATTTGTGAACACTGCGACGAGTTGGGTTAGCGAATGATTTTTTGCTCCTTTCTTCTGCTGTCCCACAAAGAAAGTACAAACAATTCCCGCTCATTGAAAGTATAAAAAATCAGGTAATCACGAAGAATTTTTATACGAACATGCTCATAATCGGATTTTCTACCGATATAAGGATTTTCAGAAAGCAATTGCAAGGTTTCTTTAATGAGTTTGTTTAGTTTCAAACTGTATGTTTTGGATTGATTGTGCTCTATCCAATATGCTAAGATTTCTTTTCGCTCTAAGTTTGCCTTTTTAGTCCAGGTTATTTTTCTTGCAACCACCCTTCAATGTATTTATCGGCTTGCTTTTCTGTCAATATTTCTGCGTTTTGAAGCTCTTGTTGTGCTTCTTCCATTCTTAATCTTTGTGCTTTGTTTAACCGGAAAACCTCCTTGTCTAATTCAAAATCTAATAATTTTCTGATTTCTTCGACAATCCAAACTTCATCAAGTGCAGTAATCTTATTGATGATGTCAATTTTTAATTCGGCAGTACTCATAATTCATACGATTTGCAATTCAAATTTATACCTTTCAAAGGAATTGAACAAAATATTCGTCCCAGGTTTGAACACTACGGCTACCCGAATCCCCCTACTCCACTTCCTCTATAAATTCAATACCGTGCTTTTTGAGCGCTTTCAATACCGGTACATACACTTCAGGCATTACCGGAATGTGTACGCCATGCAGGTTCCTGATGCCGCCTTCCTTCAAAATCTTTTCTGCCAGGATAGCCATCGGAAGTCCTACCGTGCGTGCCATGGCGCTGTATTGCCGGTTTTCACCAATAGTAATCATACTGCTGGTTACGCGGGTATGACTGCCTTTACGCTCGTATTCAATCTGATGCTGCATGACCACCATGTCTTTATCGGTCAGCTTCATCTTCCATTTTTCCTCCAATATCTGCTGCATCAGGTCGGCGGAGCTATAGGATTTGTTTTCGTATATCTTCCTGTTGTCAAACAATCCTAACCATTCGATTTGTTTCATGACTTTTTCATCCGCACCATATTGCTTTGCAAAAGCTGCTTTGAGATTGTCGTCGTTCCGGAGACCGGTGGTCTGTGCCAGCCAGTCGGTATAGGTATGATTATCGTTGTTAAATACATCCCGGTCGTTAGTCAGACCGCTGCGCACAATAACATCCCATCCTTTCATAAATACCGGATGCCGTAAGGTGGCCCGCATAAAGGTCCGGATATCGGGAAGATGATACAGGCTGAGGTATTTCAGGGAATCCCGGTTGGGATAATAGCTCAGCGAGCCGATATCCTGGTGCTGTACTTTTATTTTTTTGCTGTTGGAAAACAGGCTGTCGTAAGCGGCATGATGCTCTTTACCGTTCTCTAACCATACGGCTCCCTGGCTGCCGGCCATAACGATATTACGCGGATTCCAACTGATCTTGTAATGCCAGGGATTATCGTCACTTTCCGGTGCTACAAGGCCGCCGCAAAAGCTCTTGAAGCTGGTGATGGTTCCTGCAATTCTTTCTATGCTGTGGATGAGCGCATTGGCCGACATGTGATCAATGCCGGGGTCAAGTCCCATTTCGCACATAAAAAGTATCCCCGCTTTTTTGGCATCTGCATCCATCGCCTTAATTTCGTCGGAAACGTAGGAGGAAGTGATCAGATTTTTTTTAAAGCGGATACAATCTTTGGCAAGGATATTATGCAGCGCCGGCGGCAAAATGGAAATGACCAGATCGGCCTGCTGCACCAATGCCTGCCTTGAAGATTCGTTAAATATATCAAGAATAACCGCTTCTCCTTTGGGGTGTCCGCCGAGTTTTTCAGCGATGGCCTCAGGATTGGCATCGGCAACGATTACTTTCCAATGTCGTTTAGCATGCTGCAACATGTATTCGATCAGGCAGGAGGAAGACTTGCCGGCACCGGCAATCAGTACGTTTTGCATAGGATTATTCTACCAGAAAGGTTTTATATGGATGCGAAGGTAGTACTTTCATCATTACTATGATAAAGTGTTTATCTTTTTTATATGGAGTTTAAATTTCCCTTAATACTATTCAGATCAATTGAAAGAAATACACTACATAAATAAACATTTAATATTTTAACTATTTATGAAAAAATTCCCTGCAACGGTTTCCCTGAACCGGCTCAACGAGCAGAGCCGCAATACCATGGCAGAAGTGCTGTCCATCGAATTTGTACATATAGATGAGGATGTACTCCAGGCCGCTATGCCGGTACAGGCCGCCACACATCAGCCCTACGGCCTGTTGCACGGCGGAGCTTCGGCTGCTCTGGCAGAAACTGTAGGTAGCGTGGCCAGCACACTGCTGATTGATACCGAAAAACAGATTTGTGTTGGTATTGAAATCAATTGTAATCATATCCGGGGAAAAAGAACCGGTACGGTAAAAGCTACCGCAAAAGCCTTGCATACAGGAGCTACCACGCATGTATGGGACATTCGTATAACTGATGAGCAGGACAAGCTGATATGCATCAGCCGGCTGACCGTGGCTATTTTAAAGAAACCCCAAAAATCTGTCTGAGGTAACATTTCATATAAAGTGGTCACTGAAATAAGGTGGCAAAACGCAATATGCAATCTGTTGTGAAAATATAGCCACCCGTCAGGCATCATTTTTGCAATGGTGTGCTAAAGTCTAAATTATTCTTAAATGCCTTGCGGGGGAACGGCATTGCTTTATTTTTACTCCAATCAAAAATTTCATTCTGCATTATGAGTATTTACCGGCCTGCTTCCATGTGGTTTTATGGCTTGAGCCTGTTCCTGATGATTGGTATCGTAATTTCATCAACGGATGTGCAGGCGCAAAGGCGTAAGAAACGCAGTAATACCAAGATGATTGTCAAACCAGCGCCTGATCCCTGGGATATTGACACTTTAATAAAACCCATACCGATGAACCGTGCGTTATTTACGGATAAAGTAATCAAGTGGCAGGATCGCTTAGACGAAAGAGATGGTATAAAGGATCAGCGGATCAATTTCATTGATGAAAATTACACGACTGCTTTTACCAAAGGCTTGTTGCATGATGTAAACCTGTTGGAAATTCACATTGAGAATATGAATATTGATCATAGTGAAAAAATACGTTTTCACCGCGCCGTAGAAGGCATGTTAGCACGCGCAGCTTCCATACCCTGGGGCAATCTGCAACCGGGCTATTTTATCCGCTTAGTGGAAAATATGGAAGACATGATGATTGCTGTCGTGGAAAACGATATGGAGGATTTTGTAAAAGAACATTCCGATGAATATACCTATGCCAACAGCTTTTTTTTAGACGATCATCCTGCTGCAAGAGCAGCATTTTTCAAATCGTACGGGATGAAATATCCCGAAAAAATGATTAAGCAATTAGAAGTTATATACAAAGAACCTTATGCTGATGATATTGTGGCTGCCGTGGCGCATAAAGAGCCGGCTACCATTTTAAATTATGCCACTTCCACCAGCTTTATGAGCAGTGTGATGCGGCGTAATAAAGATCCATTAGTGCAGACGATTGTAAAAATTGCTGACCAGTCCGGAAGCCCGCTCAGGGCGCTGCCTTTTTTGGGCACTATTTACCGTGGGGAAAAAACAATTAGTGAAGTGGATGCTTTTGCCAAAGATGAAGTACAGTACTATAAACAATTGGTTCAGCTAAAGCTGAATCAGGAAAGCATTTCCGCTAAAAAGATTGATGAGGAAATCAATTACCGCGCACTGTATTTCGTGCGTATTATTAACGAGCTTCATGAAGAGCCTGCAACCATAAGGTTTAAGGCCATTCAGCCTTTTAATGCACCAGAGCTGTATTATATGATGATCGGCGGTCAGGATGAAATATACACCAGCAGCTTTACCGGCGGTACCTATCCGCTTATGCTTTCCACAATGAGCCCTAAGACGGGAGATCAGTTGTTAGAGGATGTACACATGGATCACTTCCGCACATTTATCAGGATGAGCGCGGGCTTTAATACCCTGAAGAATTTTTTTGCTACTATTGAGGAGCCTAAGAAGGTAGCTTTAATGAAGCGATTCGTAGCCAACCTGGAGCTTGGCGATGAGGACGATTTGGAAGATGCGGTGGATGTAGCCGATGCTTTCGGCAGCATTACCGATCCTGAATTAGAGGATTTTCTACGCAAAGAAGTACAGACAAATTATGAAAGGGTGTATAAGGCAAAAAATACGCACAGCAAAAAAGGCGTTATCGTGTATGGCTTATTAGGCACAATTTTTAATAAAGATAAATCAGCTCAGCTCAACCTGCCGATTCCTCCCGTAACTTATGTACCCTACTCTTCCTTAGTTAACAGCAACGGCGATGTGATTATCCAGGCGTTTTTTTATGGAGATGAAGATGGCCGCATGTCGTACAATAGTTTCAAATCCAATTTCCCGGCTTCCAAATGGGCGGCTACGGCCAATAAAGACTGGGTGGTTTACAAATCAACCAAAGGCAAAAATCCGGTGTATGTATATGCCAATCTTCCCTTGGAAGAACCGGAGGATGAAGCTGCTCAAAACAAATTACAGCAATACTTAGAGGACAATAACATCACGCCTTCCATTGTCATTCACCGGGGGCATAGCTATCACCTGGGCGGATCGCTTGCTAATTTAACTCCTGAAGTAAAAATCGTTATGCTGGGTTCCTGCGGCGGCTATCACAACCTGGCCAATGTGCTGGATCGCTCACCCGATGCCAGTATCATTTCCTCCAAACAAACCGGCGCTGCCCGGGTAAATGAACCTATTATAGGAGAAATGATCAAACAGATCATGGACGGAAAAGATGTGGATTGGGTCAACTGCTGGACAGATCTGGGCGGATACTTTAAAAAGCAGGGAAAGATGGAGCAGGATCTTTTCAATGACTATGTGCCGCCGCATAAAAACTTAGGCGCTATCTTCATTAAAGCCTACCGGAAAATGATGGCAGCAACGGACACTGACTAATAAGTTAAAATGCAAAATGCAAAAGTCAAAATGCAAAATGCAAAATGCAAAATGACGGCAATGGTTCATCAAACTTTGTGGCTTAGTGGCATAATAAAAGGTTGCATCTGTTAAGCCTATTGCAGGGCTTTCGCCTCTAAAAATAAAGCCTGTAAGACTGATCCGTTGTATGGGATAGAAAAGAACAACAATTTAACCCTCTTTTGAACGCTGCATGTGGGTGAAATAATGTCATCCCTTCGGGATTTTGTTCATTGGCTTTATGCTATTACTATAATCATGGCACCCCTTCGGGGTTAAAAGCAATTTCCCTGAACCTGTTGACGAAAATTCCGGCTGTCCGCAATTTTCAGTAACTTGCATATCAGCAGCGCTGATCATGCTGCCCGAATAATTCAATATGTCTGTTATGAGCAACCTGTATGCATTGATCCCGATTATGCTCCTGCTCCTTTTCCGCCCGGCGGTCGTGGTGGCACAACAGACTAATACTGCTTCGAACAGCAGTGCTACCGAACCCATGCTGCCTCCTCAGGATGTATGGGATATGGATACATTACTCCAACCTATTCCCGTTAACCGTGCCTATTTTGCAGATAAGGTTTATGCGGAAATCAAAAAATTAGATGCCCGGGACGGGCAGGTTAATCATTATATTCATTACTTAGATTCCAATCAGTCCGAACAGATCAGCATAGCCGTTTTTGATATTGCTCCGCAAATCATCATCTATATTGAAAACTTAGCTATTGACCACAACCAGAAAGTAAAATATCTCCACGGGTTAGAACTCATTTTAAGAGATTTCCGGCTGAGAAACTGGGTAAGAACTAAAACCGGATATTTCAGCCGGGTGCTGAACTTATACAAACAGTTTATTCGTGCGGAATATCAACATGAGGTGCCGGCCTTTGCACAAAAAGAAGCCTCCCTGCCCTTGTTTTATCATATCGAATGGTTGGATGACTATCCCGAAGCCAAAGCGGTGGTATATGAAAAAATGAGCCGGCAATATCCCGAAATGATGATTCAAAGGCTGCCGGATTATGCAGATCAGCCTTATGCCGACCCGGTAATAGCCGCAGCCGCAAAAAGCCAGCCCGGCCTTATCCTCAACTATGCCCTATCCACCAGCAAGATGAGAAATGCCGTTCGCCGCAACCAGGATCCTTTAGTAAAAACTATTGTACGGATCGCTGACGAATCGGAGCAGCCGCTTAAAGCGCTTCCGTTTTTGGATTTGATTCATTCCGGTGAAAAATCTGTGGAAGATGTTGATGCTTTTGCCCATGATGATATTGCTTATTACAAAAACTTAGTGGCGCTTCAGCTTCAAAACAGGCAGCTTGCTTCAAAGGCATTGGATCAGGAAATACAATACCGCGCATTAAAATTTGTCCGGATCATCAATGAACTTCATGACAGTCCCGATGGCATTCGCTTCCGTGCTATTGAACCGTTCCATGCGGAAGAACTGTATTTTCTGATGATCGGCGGACAGGATGAAATCTATACCAGCAGCTTTACCAACGGCACTTTCCGGAAGATGATGGCAAAGATGAAACCCATGAAGGGCAATGAGTTTATGGAGAAAATTCATAAAAGCCATTTCCGCACTTTTATCCGGATGTGTGCCGGATTTAATACGCTCCAGGCTTTTCTGTCCACTTTTGACCAGGATGAAAAATATGCCATGCTCCGCGAATTTGTAGCACACCTTGAAGATGGAACCGCAGATGAGCTGGAAGATGCCGTGGATGTAGCCGATGCTTTCGGCAGTATAAACGATCCGGAATTATTAGATTTTTTAAGAAAAGAAATTCAAATCAATTATGAACGACTTCATGATGCCGGAGCCCGGCATAATGCAAAAGGAATAGCTGTTTACGGTCTGTTGCAGGCTATCTTTAACCCTGAAAAAAACCAGTCCGGCGATTTGCCGATTCCGCCGGTTACCTATGTGCCTTATGAAGATTTAACGGATGGGGAAAACGGCGTTGTAGAGCAGGTGTTTTTCTACGGCGATCACAGCGGAATGGGTACATATCACAATTTCCTGAACCAATACCGGAATAGCAAATGGAAGATTTCATCCACACCTTACTGGACTACAATCACCTCCACCGGCGCCCATAAAGTAACCATCTACATGAATATCCCGCTTCCGGAAGAAACCGGTGGAGATGATGAAGCACAACGTCTTTTGCGGGAGTACATGGATGAGAACAATATTAATCCCACCATCATTGTGCATCGTGGCCATAGTTACTATCTGAACAGCACTATTGCCTATATGGTACCCAGTGTCAAGGTGGTGATGCTGGGCTCCTGCGGCGGCTACCATAATCTCGCACAGGTGCTGAATCGTGCGCCCGATGCGCATATCATTTCATCCAAGCAGGTAGGTGCGCTGCGGGTGAATGTACCTATCATCAACCAGATCAATGACTATGCCTGGTCGGGCAAAGATATGGACTGGATAAAAATGTGGAAAGACCTCGGCAGACGCTTCTCCGGCAGCGGCGCCTATACCCGCGATTTGTTCAGCGATTATGTGCCGCCGAATAAAAATTTGGGTGTGATCTTCATCAAAGCCTACCGGACAATCATGGCTGAAGAACTGGCGGAATAACACATCAGCATTTTTATTCCGCTCAGGAAGCAGTCCGGGTAAGTGCATCTAAGATATACCTTCCGTCCGTATTGCCCAATACCGTACTACAGGCGCGTTCGGGGTGCGGCATCATGCCGAATACATTGCGCGTGGCATTGCAAATACCGGCAATATGATCCGTAGCTCCATTGGGATTTGCCCGTTCTTCTACTGCACCGTTTTCATTACAATACCGGAACAGTACCTGGTCATTGGCCGATAAGGTATTCAGCGTGGCTTCATCTGCAAAGTAACGACCCTCGCCATGCGCTACCGGAATCATTAAAGGATGCTCAGGCATATTTTTACCGATTATATCCCGGCTGCTGCATGATGTTAAGTAAATATTTTTACAGGTAAATTTCTGATGGTCGTTGCGCAATAAAACGCCGGGCAATAAACCGGCCTCGCAGAGTATCTGAAACCCGTTACAAACGCCTAATACCTTTCCGCCTTCACCGGCAAAACGAATTACCTGCTCCATCATCGGGCTAAACCGGGCCAGGGCGCCGCAACGCAGATAGTCGCCATAGCTGAAGCCGCCGGGCAATACGATACAATCGTCCTGTCCGAAGCCGGGCAGCGCATTGTCTTTATGCCAGAGCATAACGACTTCCTGCTGCAGGTCGTCCTGTAGCGCATGTTGCATATCACGATCGCAGTTGGATCCCGGGAAAACTACAATGCCAAATTTCATGAGTATGATTTTATTGAATAAATATGATCTTGTCCGGAAACCATTGTAGCCAAAGTGTGATTACAATGATTGCATAGAACAATATATACGTCAGCCATTTCCTGCCTGTTTCAAAAAACGGATTGGCAAAGATAAGCGATGCAAAAACTAAAAACGCCATCCATGCCGTAATATCATTGCCAAAGGCCCAGATTGTAGCCGCCGCCGCGCAAATGGTCATAATGAATACCGCCCACCAGGCGCTGCGGATGGAAACAATCATCTTCTGCATATAACCCCGCAGATACAGCAACGCAATAATACCCCATATCAGCAGTAATACTACTGCAATGATTACCGGGCTTAGATTATGAAATGTCAAAGGGTAATTCAGGCTGCCCACCGGCCATGCCGGCAATACCGACCATTGATCGGTAAGGAACAGGATACCTGCCAGAAAATAAAGCGGCGTGATAAAGCCCATCAGGATAATCATCCAGCCGGAAGTCTTCATCGGGGTTAATAAGGCAAGCGCAATAACAGCGCCTATAAGTAATACGACATACGGGAAATATATCAGCGCTGCCAGGGATAATACGAAGCCGGTATTGAACAGTTGCCGGCGTACTTCTTCCCTGCCCTGCGCTGACAATACCTGGTACAATGCAATAATGACCAACCAGTTGGCGACAAGCGGCGCTGAAAAGTAGTTGAATTCCGGGATGATGCCGGTGAGTATAATATAAGAAACGGCCGGCAACAGACTGCTTTGATGATACAGGCGACCAAAATCGGCGATACGATTAAGCAAAAGACCCTGAAGCAAAACGGTAATAAGCGCAACAAGCGTGAATACAGTAGCGGAATGTCCCCATATTTCCGACAGGAATTGCAGTATCCATTTCCAAAGAAATGCTGCCTCGGCTGCTTCCGGAAGCTGAGGATGCGTCAGCGCCCGGAATTTAATCCCGATGGTAAGCAACAGCAGGATGATGACGGAAAACGGGCTGGAATTCCTGAACAGTTTTAGCACCCGGCAAAGTTAGGCAGACAAAGGGCAAAAAAATGCAAAATGCAAAATTAAAAAGTCAAAAGCCGGATAGTGATTAGTGATTAGTGATTAGTGATTAGTGGTTAGCCCAAAGGCTGTTGTGGGACTTAGCCATCATATAGGCTTCTTCTTTACAGGCTTAAAGTCAGTGGCTATTGAAAAACATTCGCCGGAACTTCAAACGCTTTCAATAGGAACGGGTTTTAACCCGTTTCAAAAAATCAGTACCCATTTCTATCCAAAAATAGGTAAATGCTGAAATTTTCCGGATAAATTCATTGACAAATGATTTGTGGCCAAGAATGGCTACCGATAAGATATTTCAGAGCATATCCAATATCCCTTTTTGAACACTACAGGGAAGAGGAATTTTATCCCGGTTTAATACATCAACCCGAACAACCACACCGGAATTATATTTCCGAATCCTATTTCAATATCGTCTTTGGCAAGATAGGCGTTAACCAAACCGGTTATTTGTTTTTTGGATTTGTTTTTTCCGCCAATCTCAAAAGTATAGATTTTGTCAATCACAAAATCAGCCGTTTCAGATCGGTTAATTTCATGCAGACCTTTGAACTGGTTGAGGAAAAATGTTTCCCGGACATGACCCGTATTGGTATTGTCTTTGGCTAAAGCATACATCAGATTGGTATTGTTGAGGTATAGTTTTTCGGGTTTGGTCAAAACGCCTATACCCGAGTTGTCTTTGTACAATTCATTCACCAAGCCTGCACGTTCCAGGATTTTGATAGATTGCACCAACAAATTTCTTGATACGCCTACCCGCTCGCTCAGTTTCGTAATATTGGGCGTAAACGGAGCGCTCGAAGCCACAGCAATGAGTAGTTTTTTCAACTTTACCAAAGTATCGTATTGCAAATCTTCCACTGCATTAATATCAACTTCAATAATGAGGTTAATCGTATTTTGCAGTTTTTGGATATAAAGACTTTCGTTTTCTTTATAATAGGGGTAAACACCTGTTTTCAGGTATTTGTCAAATAAGGGCAATGGTTTTATTGTTTTCAGCAATTCCGTGGCAATGGCATTGTGGTTACTTAATATTTCGGCAAAAGAATAAACGGGAAATGTTTGCTGTGTTTCAAAAATAATAAACTCCCTGAAAGACAGTTCTTTCAGATAATAAGTAACGGCCCTGCGACTCAAATCAGATTCTGATTGGTATATTTCAAGCATTGATGAAGAAGTAAAGATGATGTTGATTTCGGGGAAATTATCATATATCAGCTTTATTTCCCGCGACCAGTTCGGGTATTTATGCACTTCATCCAGCAACAAATGCGTACCTCCAAATTGAGCAAATTGTTTTGCCAGATCATACAGTTTGTTTTCAAAAAAATAAACATGGTCTAAGCTTACATAAAGCGTTGATTGCAACGGTAGATGAAGCTTGGCAATTTGCATCATCAAGGTCGTTTTCCCCGAACCTCTTGCTCCTTTTACTGCAATCAGGCGGTTGTTCAAATCAATAGTGTGGACAAGATAACGTTGTATGTTTAGCGTTGTCCGGGCAATTTTATCCTGAAATTCCAATAATAACAACTCCATATTTTGCTTTATTAAAAAAGCAAAAATACAAAATATTGTTTAAAGGAAAAAGCAATTATTGACTAATATTGCTTTATTTAGACAACATTTTCGCAAAAAAACTTTTCCATTATTCCGGTAATGCTGAGTTTTTCATTATAGCAATTCAGCAGACAAGGCTGTTTTGCTAAGAATCTTCGGAGCTATAAAAGACAGCAGAATTTTTGCCGGTATGAACGGTGAAAACTGCACAAACTTTGTTAAGCCATACCCAAATAACGGACATCTTTCGACCGTAATGAGCTATGAACCCCGCAATGTCAGACACCGATGTGCTTTCGGATTTTTTTCGTGGCAACGTAAGCGTATTGAAGCATGTCGAAAATTATTTGGGTAAAATCATTCTTTATGAATTTTTTCAAAAAAACCTTTGGTTGTTACCGCTCAATATCATTTTTGCTTTAATAACCATTCAATCAATTCATCATTATTTACAATACTCCAGGAATGCGGATGTCGCTTATTGCCAGGTTTTCGATAACCTTTGTTTTCTGTGGTAATTAATGTTGCATTAGTATTCCCAAGTCTTTTGAGTTCATTAATCATAGCAGAAATTGCTGTTACATTCATATGTGTCAGGTCATAACCTCTTTCGTTGATCCACCAATTGATATCAGGCTCAGCATAAATTCTCAAAGGCATATTCCCTAATTTTTTGATTGCTGTTTGCGTTGTATCAGAGCATGAGTAAGGAGAAAGCTCATAATATCCGGACAGGTGTGTAGTTGGGCTTCCACCCGTTTCTTCTTCAAGCCTTTTCATCATATAGACATCTTCCTGGTTAGCTTGCTGGTTTTTTGAAAGCCTTATAGCTCTTTCGGCAGAATTGTAAAATCTTTCAAAATCAAGAGGCGGATCAATTGCAAAAATTGCTGTTGGTTTTTGAGCCAGGTGTTCCGCATATTTGATTGCACAACTCCCCCCAATTGAAAAACCTCCAATAAAAAACTTTTGGTCAATGAGCTTATGCTTAGCAATTACATCTTTGAAGATTTTGTCAAAGGTTTGCTGGCTTAAACTATCAACTCCAAGAGACAATACACCATCCTGGAAAGTGGGTATGATGGTTAAGATGCCGTTTTGAGCCAGCTTTATGGGTAAATCCGTTTGCTGTAAAACATTTTCTGAAGTTTCTCCCAATCCCGGAATTAAAAATATATAACCTGCCCAGGGAAGTTCAGGCGGATAAATTATGGTGTAATTGCTTTTTGTTGAGTCTGTCTTGTCAAGGAAGACTTGCTCCATCTTGGGATTATCTCCCTGCTCATTACAACCACATGTGATTAGAAAAATAGTCAGAAGCACTATGGAAAGCTTAGTCATTATTTTAGTTTTTGGGTGTTTTTTTGCTTTATACCTACAGTGTAATTCCCAAATATACGCAACTTCCCCATTTGCCCTCCTATTCAGGCATTTTGTTCGGCATGCGCTAAAATATTGTAATGAGCTTTCTTTTCTACTCGAATGAAAAAGAATCCTAAGCATATCCTCAAGTTAAATCCCGTAGTCATTGAAAAACATTCGTCGGAATTCCAAACGCTTTCAATAGAAGCGGGTTTTAACCCGTTTCAAAAAATCAATTTCTATTGCCGGAATGCATAGATAGACGAATACTGCATGTGTAAAATTTTCAGCCCGGTTTTTCTGCATTTTTATTAGTGGAAGTATTCACCTACCTTTGCGGCAAATTTTAAAACCTACCTTAAAAATTAAAAACAAGATAATGAGTACAGTAAAAGTTGCCATCAATGGTTTTGGCCGTATCGGTCGCCTTGTCTTTCGTCAGATCTACAACATGGAAGGCATTGAAGTTGTTGCCATCAACGATTTAACCCAGCCTCATGTGCTGGCTCACCTGCTGAAATACGACACCGCTCAGGGTCGCTTCGGTCAGGAGGTAAGCCACAGCGATCAGGCGATCACCGTTAATGGTAATGAGATTAAAATTTACGCTCAGAAAGACCCCGCCCAGATTCCCTGGGGCAGCCATGATGTAGATGTAGTACTGGAATGTACCGGCTTCTTTACCGATGCGGAAAAAGCTAAAGCCCACCTCAGCGCCGGCGCTAAACGTGTGGTGATCTCCGCACCCGCTACCGGTGATCTGAAAACAATCGTTTTTAATGTAAACCATGACATCCTCGACGGTTCCGAAACTATTATCAGTTGCGCATCCTGCACTACCAACTGCCTGGCGCCCATGGCCAAAGTGCTGCATGATCAATATGAGATCAAGACCGGCCTGATGACCACTATCCACGCCTATACCAATGATCAGAATACTTTAGATGCTCCACATCCGAAAGGCGATCTGCGCCGCGCCCGTGCTGCCGCCGAAAACATCATCCCGAACTCTACCGGCGCCGCTAAAGCTATCGGCTTAGTGCTTCCGGATCTTAAAGGCAAATTAGACGGCGGCGCACAACGTGTACCTACCGTTACCGGGTCGCTGACCGAACTGACTACTATCTTAGGCAAGAAAGTAACTGCCGAAGAAGTGAATGCTGCAATGAATGCCGCGGCTAACGAATCTTTCGGCTATACCGAAGATCAGATCGTAAGCAGCGATATTATCGGTATTAATTACGGCTCCCTGTTTGATGCTACGCAAACTAAGGTAATCACCGTTGGCGATCAGCAGATGGTGAAAACCGTAAGCTGGTACGATAATGAAATGAGCTATGTATCGCAGTTAGTGCGTACCGTACATTATTTCGCCGGTCTGATCAAAAAATAAGCGCATAAGATTACCGGACGAAAGCCTGAAGTTGTTGAAGATGATGATATGGTATGGCTTTCAGCAGAGCGTTGCTTTTAAATACGCCGCCCGGTGATTTTATTTACCATAATAAAAAACCCTGCTGATTGATGCAGGGTTTTTACCTTTTAAACGATAATCCCGGACAGTAGTCTGAAAGTCTTTGTATTTTTTCCACCCTTTACAATCAATTACAATGCCCGTTTTACATAAAATTTCTATACTGTTATTTTCCCTGAATGTATGTTTCCCCTTCATGCTGTCTGCGCAAACAGGATTTGTGCCGGTGAAGGATATGACCCAAATGAAGGCAGAATTAATTAAAAATAATCAGGCTACCCAAACCGTGAGCAGTAATTTCAGCCAGACAAAAAGCATGAAGATGCTGAATGAAAAAGTGGTATCCAAAGGCTTGTTTTATTATAAGAAAAATAACCGTATCCGGATTGAGTACACCAGCCCTTTTCAATATTTACTAATCATGAACGGCGGCAATATTATCGTCCAAGATGAACATAAAACTAATAAGGTCAATACCCGCAACAGCAAGTCGCTGCAATCTGCCAACCGCATTATGATGGACTGCATGACGGGCAATGTGTTCAGCAATAAAGATTTCGAGGTGCAATGCCTGGCAGGCCAGGGAAAGTACCTGCTGCAACTGACACCGGTAGCCGCTTCCATGAAAAATTTGTTTTCCCGTATAGATATTTACCTGGAACAATCGGATTACAGTGTGTCGCGCCTCACCCTTCATGAAGCCGGCGGCGATTATACGGTAATGGACTTTACCAACCGTAAAAAAAATATATCTTTGAGCGATGCGCTTTTTTCTAATCCTTAGCCTGTGCTGTATCGTAGCTGCATGCAGCAAGCCGGCCTACCCTCCTTTAGAGCAGGCCAAATACCAGCGCGAGCTTCGTCAAAGCGCCTACTTAGCTCCTGAATTTGACAGAGCGCTGTACCGCTGTTTAGTGGACGGAAAAACATTCCTGAAATCTTATCATCTCAGCGGATTACTATTGATTAAAAAGACGGAAGACCATGCAGTAAATGTCATTTTTCAAAATGAGATGGGTATTACCTATTTTGATTTTTACTGGGATAAAAACGGCATGTTCCGGGTAAACCAGATTATGCCGCAGTTTAATAAAACCGCCCTGGTTCAAACCCTGCAAAAGGATTTTGAGCTGCTGATGCGGAAAGGACTTCCCAAATATGCCAACGGCCAGTTTCATTTCAATGGAGACCGGGATACTACCTATGTGCGCTTTCCCCTCAGCAAAGGATTTGTTTTTTACCTGGTCACGCAGGATCGTCAACTGACTGGTATTGAAAATGCAGATGAAAAAAAGAAGGTAGTTGTATTTCAAATATCGCCCACGCCGCTGAAGGAACTGCCGGAGCATATCATCATCCGGCATCTCCGGGCAAATTTTACTATTGATCTTAAAAAAATACCCGAAGATGCTGCTGAATGATTTTTTTACCGTGATACGCAGTACGGCGGAGAATCAGGAAATTACAGCCTTTATTATGATCCGCCCCGGTCATCCCGTTTTTGACGGGCACTTTCCCGGTCAGCCTGTTGTGCCGGGAGTCTGCATGGTACAGACCGTAAAAGAACTGCTGGAGCAGCAACAGGGTAAAAAATTGTTTTTACGGGAAAGCAGCCAGATGAAATTCTTGCAATTACTGGCGCCCTCCGAAACCGATGAACTTCAGGTCAGTATTCCGTTTCAACCGGCTGATAAAGAGGGTTTGTTACGTATCTCGGCAACTATCCGCAAACAGGATGCGCTGATCTTCAAAATGAAGGGCGTATTTTCTGAAGAAAGCACATCCATTTGATCCTGCTGCATTTCAGCAGCAATAATGGCTGTTGTTTAGTATAATATGGAATGTTTATTGTTGTCGCTTTTTGTTACGCCTGTACCATTTTTTTTCATCCTTCATTCTTTTGCGAATATCCGTTTCTACATGGAGCGGAGCAGCGGAAGGTTTAAAAAGGTTACCATCGGTATCAGCCTGTTGCGGCGACATTTTTATTTGATGGCGATAAATTATATCGGAAGCCAAACGGTTGGAAAATCCCGGTGCTATCCAATGAATGGCATAAGCCGTGCGGGTTTTCCAGCCTACGGCAATATCCCGGTTGCTACGCCCTGTAGCTGCCCGCATTACGGTATGAACCGCTTTTGGTGTTCGGTCCATCATACCCATACGGGGAGCATGCCCGGTATGATTGGCAGCATGATCCCAGATAGGCGTATTCAAAGCCCAGGGATCTAAGGCAATTATTCTGATATTTTTTTTGCCTTTAAGGCGTAGTTCCTGCCTGATCACGACACCGAGGTTTTTTACAGCAGCCTTACTTGCCGCATAAGCCGATTGATACGCAGTGGGGATACGGCTTTCTGCTGAAGCGATATTAATCAGCGTTCCGTATTCCTGGCGATTGAATTGCTGTACGGCCACATAGGAACCGAATAATGTGCCTTTAAAATTGACATCAATAACCCGGCTATGTTCCTGTAACGGCACTTCCCAAAAATTACCCAGTACCGTAACGCCGGCATTATTGATCCATACATCAATGTGTCCCCATTCTGCTACAATTTCCTGTGCAAGCCGGATCATTGCGGAAGAGTCGCTGACATCCACCGGTAATACCCATGCTATGCCTCCGGCCTGCCTGATCAGTCCGGCTACTTCTTCCAATGCTGCTGCATTTCTTGATGCAAGGACAACTTTTGCATGACAATTGCCTGCCTCTAAGGCAATGCCACGCCCCAACCCGCTACTGGCGCCGGTTACTACCCATACTTTATTGTTTATGTCGGCACATTTAGATGTACTTAGCCGGTAACTGGTACAACTTTCTAAGAGGAATAAAGAAAAAACAATACTGTAGATTACACGGATCATAAGTCATTTGGATAAGGATGAAAAAGACAGATTAGATATATAAATAAGAGGCGCCGCATAGCTCATCGTAACGAACCATACGACGCCCTGAAAATGAAAGCCCTGAAAAGCCGGTTGTTATCAGTCGTTCTTCCAATGATCACGAAGCGCTTTGATCTTATCATGTGCCCGTAGCTGCTTTTCCTGTTGGTTAGCAATTACGGCAGTAATATTGTTTGATAAGTCGCCGGACTCCAATGCGGTTTGATACGCTCTTTTAGCTGCATCTTCTCCCCGTTCACAACTTTCCAAAATGCTTTTGGGGTCGTCGCCTCCGAAGGTTGCTTTTACATCCATCCATGCCCGGTACACCTTCCCACCGGTTGTAGTGCCGGTATCCGGAGATCCGCCTAAGTGTTTAATTTCACCGGTAAGCTGCTGATTGTTTTGTTCACTTTCCGATTGTAAAGAGCCGAACAAATCCCGCAGATTATTGTTGTCGCCTTTCAGATTTTTACTGGCTTTTTGGTAACCTTCGATACGATCATTATTGATTCGTACCAAATCATTCAGTAACCCTAATTCTTTTTGATTATTCATAATTGCATTTTTATAGTTAACAAAAAATATGCTGCTGAGCTGTATGTCAAAGCTGTTATTACCGGGTCGGTGTGTAGGGCATCGTATCCACAGGCGATACTGCTGTATCTTCCCTGAAGGAATCCGGACGTGCATTGTTGTTGTTCTCAAAAAATGAAGAATCATTATAGTCATCATTCATAGTATCACCGCTGTTGCATGCGGTAAAAAACGAGGCTGATATAGCGATGATAAAAAAATAGCTGATTGTTTTTTTCATAATTTCTATTTTTTAATTGTTAGATTTTAGGATAAATTTCCATTGTTTTGTTTATTCTCTCAAAAATCAATCCTGTCTAAAAATTTTAGTGACCATAAACCATGAAAGAGAAGTAGATTGTTGATTATAAATAGAAAGCATTACAGCACCCTTGTTTTCTTATTATCGTCAACATGCCATCTTTTGTAAACTCCAATTCTCAATCTGTTACTTTTATTACCCGTATTTTTTCGGAGAGGATATTATAAATAGTAGCAGTTTGCTGCTCTCCAGAAGAAATACAGAGGATATTTTAATGAATTTGGCGGAATTTTTATAGGAGTCCGGCAACAGGTTTTTAATATTTTATTCTAATCGGTACAAATTATTTTCAATCCATCAAAACAACGTGTTACACCAATAATCTGTTTACTGATATTCCCGCTCCTATAAAGCAAAATTTGATGGTGATCAGCAACGCGATCTGCCTCCCGAATGGGAATTTTTTTTCTGTTAGTTGTATAGCTTCTTACCCGGAAAGATAAAGTCCGGCATCGTTGCAATGAACCGGACCAGATTTTAAGAATTTTAGAATGTGCAGTTTAAAAAACTTTACGGGTGAAATATTTTTTTTACTCCTTATTGGAATACTATTTGGATTATACGGGAAACACTAAATAAAAATTATCTTATGGCAACACAAAGAAGAGGCTATGGCAGCAATTCAGGAAACCGTAGCCGAAGCGGTAACAACCGTTCCGACAACTATCGTAATGATCACAATCACTATGGCGAAAGCCGCTACAGTAGCAGAAGTGGTGATTATGATGACGACATGAATCGTCGCAGTCATCGTAATTATGACAATGATTATGACGAGTACGATGATGACAATTATGATCGTAACCGTCATAACGCCTCATCCCGTTATGAGAACAATTATGATGAAGATGATTATGATGACACCGAGGATTATTATGAAGATGATTATGACGATTATGATAATGAAGACGATTACGACAATGAAGATGATTATGATGATCATCGCGGACGCGGTCGCTCCGGAAGCAGCAGCAGCCGGGGATCATACGGCCGGTACGATGATGGCAGATCATCTACCCGTCGTCATCGTAACCCTGACGGAACATTTGCTTCTGACAGAGGCGGACATAGTCGTAGTGGTGACGGACGTCGTTCCGGCCGAAGCAATAATAGCGGCGGTAACCATCGTCGTAATCCTGACGGAACATTTGCGTCCGACAACCGTGGAAATTCCGGCAGGGGAAGCAGCCGAAATTCCGGCTCCGGCAGATCCGATACCAGTCGTCGCGGCTTCGCATCCATGAACAAATCGGAAGTGCGCAGGATAGCGGCGATGGGTGGCCGGGCGTCACATGGTGGTGGCCGCAACCGTTAAAAATTCAACAACACCGGATACCTGTTTTAATCGCTCTCTGGTCAATGTATTCGACTGTTGTTGAGAAGGGATGTCTGTATGGCATCCCTTTTTTTCATGTTCATCATGCCGCTGCTGTATTGGTTTCCCTAAGCAGCACATCTCATTGTTTTGGCAGGCTTACAATATACCGTAAGAAATATATTTAATTTTCCCGGTTAGCCTGTAATGAAGACAAGATTATATTTAAACCAGTTAAATGCTATTGTATGTTATAGAGATTAGAACAAGAGAAAAATAAAGTGGTATAAAAAACGGTCTCTTGTAAATGCATACAAGAGACCGTTTTTCTATTTACAATGGTTAAGTGTTTATAGCTGTAGTACAGGTTTTCGAGCGGGAGATATTTGGCCATTGATCTTATACTTTCTGATCCTCCTCATTTTCTTCCTCATCACTTGCTTCATCTTCTTCTCCTGCAGAAAAATTAATAAAACTTTCGGCGATATAGGTAAGATCCTCGTCTGTTTGTTCTTCTTCTTCAATAGTTTTATTCAATACATACGCAGCCTGATCATAATCTAAGGTAAGCGCAATCTGGATCAATCCTCCATAAGAAGCGATTTCATAATGCTCTACTTTTTGTGCCGCGATAATCAGAGCGGCATCTCTTGTCATTGATTCCCCCGGGGTTGACTGAATAATATGCTCGGCTTCTTTTATGAGACCAGCTATAGCCTCGCATCGTTTTGTTGAGGGCTCTTCTTCCGTCATTTTAAAAACCCGCTGCAAACGTTTGACATGAGTTCGAGTTTGATGCTGATGATCAGAAAACGCATCTTTCAGTTCCGTTGTAGTAGCAGCGTCTTCCATTTTCTGCAAAGCCTCTATGAGCTTTTCCTCAGCCCATAATAAGTCTTTGAGACAGTCAATAAAAAATTTCTTTAAAGGCCCTGTACTGTCGTCTGAGCGCCTTGCGGAACTGCTTTTCCCGTTACCGCTTTTTTTTGATGCAGCGGTATTACCGCGGCCTGAAACTGTTGCTGAGGTTTTGGTTGTTGTTGCCATAATTGATTGTTTTGATTTTCGATTATTATTATACAAAAGACATACAACAATATTTGTGCCTGGCCTGTTTACCCCTGTTTTATCTGCATTTTTACACTTGTTTCGGGTAAGCCCATCATCAGTGTGTAACCATTTTCCCATAAGTTAAAATATTTATATTTTAAAAGCAAAAGTTATGTTTTATGAAAAATCAAGAGTAGTTTTAGCCTGATATGATAAAGACAATACTCATTTCGGATAACCCGTTACATAGAAATACGCTCAAGAAAATGCTGGCCAGGGATCCCGTCGATTTTCTGATGGATGTACCTTCAGAAGCTGAAATTTATAGTACGGAAGCCTGGCAAAAAGCAGAGCTGGTAATATATTTTGAGACAAAAAAAGAATTTGCTGAGCGACTCAAAAAACTTAGGCAGGAAGGGGTTACTGCACATTTTATCTTTATTCTCAGCGGGAATGATGCTTTCGGGAAAGCAGTTGATCTCATGCAGGCCGGAGGCTATTATTGCCTGAGCCTTCCCTTCGATATAGAAAAATTAAAATCCCTTATTGGGGAGATCCGGCAGAAAATCAGGAAAGAAGTCACCTGGAAAGAGCTCCGGTCCCCTGTTTATGTAGAAGGTACCAGCGCTGAGGCCAAAACAATGCATCAGAATGTGGCGCTTGTAGCTCCTACCGATTATAATATTTTGCTTCTTGGTGAATCCGGTACAGGGAAGGAATCCATTGCCCGAATGATTCACGACAAAAGCAACCGTGCAGCACATCCTTTTATTGCTATTGACTGTGGCTGCCTCACCCCTGAGTTGGCAGCCAGCGAACTGTTTGGCCATGAGAAAGGCGCCTTTACAGGGGCATTGGCAGCTAAAACAGGCGCTTTTGAATCAGCAGCTCGCGGTACACTTTTTCTTGATGAGATTTCCAACCTGCCCTATGAACTACAGGCGCTGCTTTTACGTTCTATCCAGGAGAAGGCTATCCGGATGGTGGGCAGCACAAAGGAAAAACCCGTGGATGTAAGAATAGTGGCTGCAACCAACTGCGATCTTCAATTACTGATAGAAAACGGCACTTTCAGGCAGGATTTATTTTACCGCCTGAATGAATTTTCTATTCATCTTCCCGCACTTCGTCAAAGAAAAGAAGACCTGATGCAGATAGCTTATACGTTCAAAGATACTACCGCTTCCGAACTAAATAAGCCTATAGGTGATTTTACTGATGAAGTTATTGGCATTTTCTACAAATACCACTGGCCGGGTAATGTCCGGGAGCTCAAGAATATCATCCGCAGGATGTGCCTGTTATCCGCCCCCGGCAAATCCCTGGATGCTTCATTGTTGCCTGAAGAGCTTGTTACAAACCGGTTCATTGCAGATGGAGGGGAAGGAGACTTGAAGATTATATCTCAAAAAGCTGAAATGGACAAAATATGGGAAGTGCTGAAATCGTGCAATTATAATAAAACAAAAGCTGCCCAGATATTGAATATTACCAGGAAAACGCTGTACAATAAATTGCGTTTTGCCAATTAAACAACGGAATAGGCAAACTGCAATAACGTTAAGTCAAAAATGCGAAGCCCCAATTACAAATAGCAGAAATGCCGGTGCTTTAATGTTGTGTGACAAAAAGAAAACACCGCCCTATTACGGATTGGTATTGTTATTGTACTAAACAAACACGATATGGTTATTCCTGAAATGCTGGATTGTAACCGGCTGCTTGTCGATAAACAACTCAGCTTATCTTTGGCAGAAAGCGCTACGGCGGGTCATGTTACGGCGGCTTTTTCACTTACCCCCAATGCCGGGAATTTTCTGAAAGGCGGAATTATTTGTTATGATCCGCATGTTAAGGAAGCGGTGCTTCATGTATCTCATGATATGATTGACCGTTATACTGCAGAATCTGCTGAGGTGACGGAGGCTATTACAAAAGGTGTTCATCGGATAATTCCGGCAGATATTAGCATCGGAATAACGGGCCTGCTCAAACCCGGCGGAAGTGAAACAGCTCAAAAGCCCGTAGGAACGATATTTATATGCATGCTCTACCGACATGTGTGTATTAATGAGCGTCATTGCTTTAAAGGAAATGCGGAAGAGATTGTACAACAAACCCTGTTGGAAACCGGAAAGAGATTATGCCGGTTTATAACAACACAGATATAACTTGTTCTAAAAGGCATTGAAAACCGGGTTTAAATAGCCGGATGATATTTATAATTACAGTAATTGTTGCCATATGTATGTATGCCAGTTTTGCCAACATCACAAACCGTCATCCAAATCATGAATTTGCAAATCCTGTACAGCGGGAGCATTCAATACTTTGCCATTAGCGGAAAACCGCGAGCCATGACAAGGGCAGTCCCAGCTTTTTTCAGCATCATTCCAGCGAATATTGCAGCCTGCATGACTGCATACATGGTTAATGGCATGCAGCCGTCCTTTATTATCCCTGTACAAAGCACAGGTTTCTCCCTCAATCGTTACCACCCTTCCTTCGTCATACGGAATATCCGTAGCGGCGTTCAGCCTTTCCACAAAAAGCTTATCTTTCAAAAAATCACTGATCACGGCAGTATTATGCCTGATAAAATTTGAAAAGCCGGCTATGGGCTTTATTCTGCCGGGGTCAAAGAGTGATTGGTAAATACTGTTTCCTTCTCCTATAATCTGCCCGAGTACACGACCGGACAAGGTACCGAAAATCATGCCATTGCCGGTAAAACCGGTGGCAACATATACGCCTGAGGGTTCACCGGGCAGATGGCCTATGTAAGGCAGCCCGTCTGCCGGTTCATAATACTGGCTGGACCACCGGTACGGAACTTCCTTGACCTTAAAATATTGGCGGGTATGCGCTTCTAACCTGTCGAAACAATGCATCGGATTTTGTTCGTGAGCGGTTTTATGATCTTCTCCACCAACAATCAGATAGGGCTGGCCGTTTATCACCTGCGTACGGTAATAATGATAGGGGTCGTTCATGTCATAAAACAAATCTTCAGGATATCTGTCATCCTGAAGTATTGCAGCTATTACATAGCTTCGCCAGGGAATATTCCGAAAATGAACCAGGTTAATACCCGGCGGCGTATGGGTAGCGTAAATTAAATCATGCACCTGAATATTACCTTTAGTTGTAAAAACTTCCACGATTTCTTCTTTGACTTTATGTCCGGTTACCCGGCAATCTTCTACAACGGGTGCACCATACTGCTGCAATTTATTTTTTAAATGCTGCAGGTACGCTACAGGATGAAACTGAGCCTGGCCCTTTACTACAGCAGCCTTTATATAAGGTAGGGGAAAGCCGGTATGTTTATCGCAAAATTGCATGGGAATATGTACTGCATCGGCCGCTGCAACCCATTCATCCAGATTTTTAGCCTGCTGTTCGTCAATGGCGAGCATATAACCTTTCTTTTTTTCAAAGGAGCATAATGCGGGATGACCCTGTACCCGTTGGGCAATGAGGTCTATAGCTAATTTCCCGGCCTGAGCCAGCAGCAGCGCCGATGCATGGCCGAAGTTGGCTATCACATCAGGATAGGCAGCATCAAAAAAGGTATTCAAATGTGCCGTTGTTCCACCGGTGGTTCCGAAACCGCAATTCCTCCCTTCCAGTACAATACAACTGCATCCGCGTTCGCATAATTCCAACGCGCATGACAAACCGGTAATTCCTCCCCCGGCAATAGCCACATCAAATCGTTGCCGGGGAAGATTTTCCATAACCGGAGACAGGGATATTTTATCCTGCCAGATGCTCCTGAGCATACCGTCTCTAAACATATTCTTGTATTTTTTTTGCCAGCCGGCAATTATTTTCTCGAAGCTGTGAGACGGCCGTAAATAGCTCGTGCATGTGTTAAATGTTCCCGAAGTACCGGCAGGGTATTTTCCGCCCAGCGACGGATGTCGGAATCTGCACCATGCTTTGCTTCTTTCTCAAAGAGCTTAATCACTTTTTCATGATCTTTCACCATTTGCTTCATGAATTTCCGGTCAAAATCTCCGGCATTTAATTCAGCCATTGTTTTGACATGCATTGATATCATGGTAGTATCCAAATCATGAACTGCATAACCTCTTTGCTGAGCGAGCTCTTTCAACTCGCGGTTAGCTTTCCGGTGCTCTTCCTCCATTTTACGGCCAAATTCTTTCACTTCGTATGAAACGGCTTTTTCTGCTGCCAGACTACCTGATTGTACTTCTTTCATCCCGCTTTCAAGTGCTTTGGCTACGAATCTTTTATCCTTCGTATGGTCTTTCTGAAGTTGAAAAAAGCCAGCGCTTGCAGTTCGAGTAATAAAAAAGCTGATTACAAATGCACCGAGGAGGTAGCTTCCCATCCTTTTTAAGTTGATAATTTTTTTCATAATCCTGATATTTTTATTATAAAATTCCAAAATAATGCCAGCCGGAATTGCCGGCGCTCATTTCTTTCAAAGCTTATTAAAGGCTAAAGGATTGTGCAAAAGACAGAACATGGAATAACAAAATATTTTTGTGAAAATCTCTAAACAAACGGGAAAATTTCTAAACACTTTTTACGCAGTATTATATTCGAAACGGCTTTATTTTTCTTACAGCTTTAAAATTTGTTTTATCTGTGAAGCATTAGCCATGCTTTTATTGGGTAAAAACAATTTACCATGTGCCGGATATATGGCATCAATTTTGAACGGAGTATTTAAGGTTAAGGGCTTATTGTTATTCCGGTTAAAAAAGGCTTATGGAAAATACTTCTAAAAAAACGGTTCGTCCACGGCAATCTCAAAACCGGCCGGGACAGCAGGACAAACTGAATCCGGTTTCCAAAACCGATCCGTTTCAATATCCTGAGGGAAGGTTACAAGGTAAAACGGCTATTATCACCGGTGGCGACAGTGGTATTGGGAAAGCAGTGGCTTTATTGTTTGCTGCCGAAGGCGCCGATATTGTGGTGGCCTACCTTAGTGAAACCCGGGATGCGCTGCAAACTCAGTATGAAGTACAGCAATTCGGACGCCAATGTATCGTTATAAAAGGCGATCTTGGTAAGGAATCGCATTGTAGCGCGGTAGTTGAAAAAACGCTTCAGGCATTCGGGCAAATAAATATCCTGGTAAATAATGCTGCATTGCACTGGGAAGAGAAAAATCTGGAGGATATCAACACCGACCAGTTGATGAAAACCTTCCATTCCGATTTCTTCTCCTGTTTCTGGATGTGCAAATATGTTATTCCTCATCTCAAAAAAAACGACAGCATCATAAATACCGCATCTGTAGTAGCCTACCGGGGCAGCCCTCATCTGATGGATTATTCGGCAGCCAAAGGTGCTATAATCAGTTTTACAAGAAGTCTTGCAATAAACCTTATGGATAAAGGCATCCGGGTAAATGCCGTAGCTCCGGGTCCTGTATGGACACCACTTATAGCTTCCACCTTCAGTGAAAAGGAGATCAGCACTTTCGGAAGCGATTCCCCTATGAAACGGGCAGGAATGCCTAATGAGATTGCACCTTCATTTCTTTTTCTTGCCTGCGCGGACAGCAGTTTTATAAGCGGCCAGGTATTACATCCGAACGGGGGAGAGGTGATCAACGGATAATACGTCTTTTATAACACAGGTAATAAAAACAAAAGCATTATGGCAAAGTATTCTAAAAAAGCAGGAGAGAAAGTGGAAAAGGCCATGCATGAAATGAAGGAGGGAAAATTACGCACCGGCACAGGGAAAAAAGTGACCAGCCGCAAACAGGCCATTGCTATAGGATTGTCTGAAGCGCGGGAGGAGGGTGCAAAAGTTCCGAAGAAAAAATCCACTTCAGACACTCCTAAAAAGGCTACAAAGAAAAAAGATACCGGAACTAAAAAATAGCGTGTTTTATTTACGTCCTGGCTGGGATTGTAGCGGAGACACAGATGATTATTACCGAAGGGCAGTCATCATCTTTGCCTGTAGGAATACGCCACGATTATTTTCCACCCGGATCTGATATGCATAGTTTCCAAAGCCGATGCCGAGCGCATCCACATCCAAGGGCAGGCTGTGTTCACCGGCCTGCAGCATTCCCAAATCCAAATGGGCTACCTTTCTTCCGGCGAGGTCAATAAGTGCAAAATATACCGTAGCGGCATTATGCAGCGTGAAAGGAATGGTAGTGGTGTTCCGGTAAGGGTTCGGATAATTTTGTCCTAATTGAAACTGCCGGGCATTTTCTTTCTCTATATTTCCGATAATGGTGCCCCCGCTGCCTTTTACGGTTACTTCCAGATAGGAATCGTAGCCGCCTTCTTCGTTGGCGCTAAGTGTGGCCACCTGGTATGTGTAACCGTCAGAGAACACATTATCCTGGGCAAAACTTATCGGGTCAGGGCCTTTGGTATAAATATCCGGATAAGCAGCATACAGGGCATTTTTTTCGGCAATATCAAAACTAAGCTGGGAAATAGCGGCATAAGTGGAGCTGACATAGACCTGGAAATGGATATGGCAGATACGTCCGGCATACCAGCCCGGGAAAATAGTTATAAATTCCACTTCACCATTCGCATCGGTCATCTGGTAACCCCTCAGCCATTTGGTGTCGGCGCTGCCGCCCGGATTTTGCGGGGTATCATAGCCGGAATAAACACCGTCTTTATCGCAATGCCAGATGTTTACTCTTACATTAGCCATTGCGCTGCAATCGTCCTCCCCGATAATTTTAAGCCGAACTCTTAACGGAACTCCGGCTCTGTCTTCTCTGACATCCTGGCGGAAATAATAATTATTGGTGGTCAGATCCAGGGGAAAAGGTCCTGCTGTTTCGGTAGGAATCAATACGCAGGAAGCCGGTTTGTCTCCGGATGCCCCTCCGGCAAATGTTTTATTGAAGGGGATAAGTGATGCGGCTCCTGCGAGACCGATACCTTTCAGAAAATCTTTTCTTTGCATGGAATGATCTTTTATTGTTTTGACAAATTTAATGACGGTCTTCGTTTATGAAAAAATAATGCAGTAAAGTAGTAAAATGTTGCGATAGAAATCAGGAATTATTTTGAAGCAGGGCCAGAAAGCATTTTCATAACTGCTTCCAACCGGTATAGTGGTATCATCAATAAAAACGGTTTTGTTTCGAACCTGAATGATGTCTTTTATAGAAACGATATAAGAGCGATGTACTCTTGCAAATTTTTCGGGTATCCGGCGAAAAGCAAGCGCTTCCTGTTTGCAGAATTATTTAAATCGGCTTATCTGTTATTTCTTCCCATCAAATCAATAAACATAGCCAAATCCATCTCTATGTCTTTTATCATATCCTTCTTTTCTTTGTCCAGGGTCCGTTTATAGTCTGTGATCAGTTCTTTGACATATTTCAAAGCATGAGCTCCTTTCAGCGCTGCGGCATCTTTTTCTGCAGTCGCCATATTTCGCCTGAGTTTTGCTTCAGCTTTTCTCATTTCCATATAAGTAGTTTCCGGGTTTCTTACATAACGCTGTAAGGGCAGATAGCGCTCATGAACCAACAGCATATTGATCTCTGTTTCTGCATCCAGCACTTGCTCCTTAAGGGTTTCATTATATATAGCCAGCTTTTCATCGGTAAGTTTACTGATATTGTCTTCATCTTTATTCAGCCATTCCAGTTCCAGTTTGAGCAGGGCATGCAGATCATTGTTTTCATAAGCAACAGTCAACTGCTTCATCAATTCTTCTTTTTGTAGTCGCCGTTCACTATCCTTTTCCAGGTCGGGGTGAATGATTTTCGCTAATTGTTTATAGATGATGCCGATATTTCGCTGTCGGGCCTCCTCTATTTTCTTTCACTATTGTCCGACAAAACCTAAAAAGTTGGGTTTTCATCCGATGAAAGCCGGCTCTACCGCGGATGTTGAGTTTTAGCTACCGAAGCAGGGTGCTATGCAGAACTGAATAAATCGGGTGCTGTTTTTTGCCGTGTCTTTCGCTGCTGCTGGTAGTGTTTGAGTAATGAATCCATA
>Ga0206106_100386_pt1 | contig 40454 bp, 37 predicted proteins | sample 1B1ome_FD_148677 | JGI IMG/M metagenome (GOLD analysis project Ga0206106, IMG submission 148677) | Enriched microbial communities from leaf-cutter ant dump, University of Wisconsin, Madison, United States - 1B110A | ecosystem: Environmental > Terrestrial > Nest > Insects nest > Nest dump | place... | reverse complement strand
AAAGGGGGCCAGGCCCTAGCAACCTCGCCGTCGCTGACTTTCCGTGTGCACCGGAAAGTCTCTTGGTCTCGGAGATCACGTCTTGCGATCTTCTCGAAAATTCTACCACATCCACATCACACAAGGCCCTAAAAGCCTCTCTGATAAGGTCTTTCCTCCGGAGGAGGAAACGCGGGCGGCTTGGCCGATCCGTATCTTTTTGGTATCATCTCCTCTGTTATGGAAAAACATTCTCTTCACGCGATGGCAACGGCACCCGCCACCTCACGAATCGCTTTTCTGGGGAACTACGTTCCCCGCCAGTGCGGGATCGCCACATTTACCACGGACCTTTGCGAATCCATTGCGACGGAGTTTCCCGAGGGAGAGACGCTGGCGGCGGCGATCAACGACCGGCCCGGCGGTTACGACTACCCGGAGCGGGTTCGCTTTGAGATCGAGGAAAAGGAAAAAGCCTCTTACCGGCGCGCGGCCGACTTCTTTCACGCCAACGAGATCGAGGTCGTCTCCCTTCAACACGAGTTTGGCATCTTCGGCGGAAACGCGGGGAGCCACCTGCTCACCTTCCTGCGGGCGCTCCGGATGCCGGTGGTGGCGACCCTTCACACCGTGCTGGCCGAGCCGACCCGGGAACAGCGGGCGATCATGGAGGAACTCGACGGGCTGACCAACCGCTTCGTGGTGATGGCCGAGCACGGGCGCACCCTGCTCGAAGGGGTCTATGGCATCGGGAGCGGAAAGATCGACGTGATCCCGCACGGGGTGATCGACGTCCCCTTCATTGATCCCCATTTCTACAAGGATCATTTCGGGGCGGCGGGGCGGACGGTGCTGATGACCTTCGGCCTGCTCTCGCCCAACAAGGGGATCGAGCACGCCATTGCCGCCCTCCCGGCCATCGTGAAGGAGCACCCGGAGGTGGCCTACCACATCGTCGGCGCGACGCATCCGCACCTGATCGCGCACGAGGGGGAAGCCTACCGGCACCGGCTGGAGCGGCAGGTGAGCGAACTCGGGCTGGAGGATCACGTGGTCTTTCACAACCGGTTCGTGAGCAAGGAGGAGCTTAACCGGCTCATCGGCGGCGCGGATATCTACATTACCCCGTACCTGAACGAGGCGCAGATCACCTCCGGCACGCTCGCCTACGCTTTCGGCGCGGGCAAGGCGGTGATCTCCACCCCGTACTGGCACGCCCGCGAACTGCTGGCGGAGGGGCGGGGCATCCTGGTCCCCTTCCGCGATGCCGGCGCCATCGCCGAGGCGGTGAACCGGACGCTCTCGGACTCCGCGATGATGACCTCCATGCGCAAACGGGCCTGGAAGGCGGGGCGGCGGATGATCTGGTCCGAAGTGGCCCGGCGCTACATGGAGAGCTTTGACAAGGCGCGCTGGAACGCCACCGCCCCGGTCCTCTCCGTGACGCCGACCATCGCCTCCACCCCCTCCGCCGACGCCACGCCGATCGCCCGCAAGCCGTTCGACCTTCCCCGGCTCAATCTCGCCCACCTCTCCCGGTTGACCGACAACACCGGGCTTTTCCAGCACGCGATCTGCCACGTCCCCCGGTATTCGGAAGGGTATTGCGTGGACGACAACGCCCGGGCGCTCATCCTCACCACGCAGCTTGAAGAGGAGCGGCCCGGGGCGGAGGAGCGCGAACTCCTCTCCCGGCTGGGGGACGTGTACGTCTCGTTTCTCTGGGACAGCTTCAACCCGGAATACGGGCGGTTCCGCAATTTCATGAGCCATAGCCGCCAGTGGCTGGAGGAGACCGGCTCCGAGGACAGCCACGCGCGCGCGCTCTGGGCGGCGGGGACGGTGCTGGGGCGCTCCCGCAACGAAGGGTATCAGGAAATCTGCGCGCGGCTTTTCCGCGAAGGATTGCCGGTGGTGGCCGAATTCCGTTCCCCGCGCGCCTGGGCGTTTGTCCTGCTGGCGATCCATGAATACCTGCGCCGGTATTCCGGGGACCGGTACGTGGGTCACCTGAGACGGGAGCTCACGGACCGGCTCGTGGCGCTCTACCGGGCGGAAACGGCGGAAGGAAAATGGGGCTGGTTCGAGCCGCGTGTGACCTACGACAACGCCCGGCTCTGCCATGCGCTCATCCTCAGCGGCCACTGGACGCCGCGCTGCGACGCGCTGGAAGTGGGGCTTGATTCCCTGCAATGGCTCCTCCAGGCACAGACGACCCGCCGGGGGCATTTCGCGCCGATCGGCTGCCGCGGCTTCTGGGAACGGGGCGGCCGGAAAGCCCGCTTCGACCAGCAGCCGCTGGAGGCGCACGCCATGGTGACCGCCTGCATGGAGGCGTACGGCGTGACCGGGAAACGGTTCTGGCTCTCCGCGGCGCAACGATGTTTCGAATGGTATCTGGGGCGCAACGATCTCGGCATCCCCCTCTACGACGCAAACACGGGCGGGTGTTTCGACGCCCTCCAGCGGGACCGCGTGAACCGGAACCAGGGCGCGGAATCGACCCTTGCCTTTGCACTTTCGCTGGTGGAAATCCGCCGGGCCCTTGCTCACGAAGCCGAAACCACCCGTGCCGCATGAAGCTTCACCCCACCGACGTTCATTTCCGCCCCAACAGCGCCCGCGTGCTGGTCCGCCCGTTCATCCCGGAAGACCCGGGAAAAGTGGCCAACATCATGGGGCGGATTCTCGCGCTTGATGAAGAGGCCGCCGCGCAGCAACTCGAAGTCGCCATTGCGGATTTCGAAGGGCGGCATTCCGATCTCCGGGCCGTCTGGCGCAATCATTTCCGGAAAGTCGAGCCGGTCGCCCGGGAGGTGGCCGCGGCCATGGGCGAAGGCGATCCGGTGATTTTTTCCGACGTGCGCCAGCATCTCATCGGCGCGTATTTCTCCGGGGAATACGCGCTGGAATCGGCGGCGCTTTTCAACCCCTCCATGGTGGCGCACCCGGACCAGGGCGGGCTCCGGGAAGGGGAACTGCGCTTCATCCTGAGCCTGCGGGCCACGGGGGAAGGGCATATCTCCTCCATCGAGTTCCGCACCGGGGTGATCCATGGGGACTACACCATCACCGTGGATGAGGTCTCGCCGTTCGTGACGGAACCGGCCCTCGTCCCGGACCCGACTTACCTGAAGACCATCTTCATGGAAAAGCTCCGGGAAATGGGGTTTGAGAATGATTTCACCAGCATTGTCATCGCCACCCTGCCCGATGCCTTTTCCCTGAGCGACCTGCAACGGGCCATCGGCGAGGCGACCGAGGGAGAAACCGAACTCCCGTACGAGGTCGCCCGCACGATGGACTGCATCCGGTGGCTGGCGGAGTCCAACTACGAGATCCATTTCCGCCCGTCGCTGCCGGTCTCCGAGCGGATTCTCTTTCCCATTTCCTCCAACGAGAGCAACGGGATCGAGGACGCCCGGTTCGTCCGGTTCGTCCATGACGACGGCACGGCTGTCTATTACGCCACCTATACCGCGTACAACGGGCACACGATCCTTCCGCAGCTCCTGCACACGAAGGATTTCAGCGATTTCCAGATCCTGACCCTCAACGGGCGTTCCGTGCAGAACAAGGGGATGGCGCTCTTTCCCCGGCGCATCAACGGCTGCTACGCGATGATCTCGCGGCAGGATGATGAAAACATCCTGATCATGTTCTCCGAACATCTCCACTTCTGGAACGATCCGCAGGTGCTCGTCACCCCGCGCGAACCGTGGGAGCTGATGAAGATCGGCAACTGCGGATCGCCCATCGAGACGGAAGCGGGGTGGCTGCTGCTCACGCACGGGGTCGGCTCCATGCGCAAGTACTGCATCGGCGCGGTGCTGCTGGACCGGGACGATCCCACGCGCGTGATCGGCCGCCTGCGTGATCCGATCGTGATGCCGCAGGGGAACGAGCGCGAGGGGTACGTGCCCAATGTCGTCTATTCGTGCGGCGGGCTCATCCACGGCAGGCGGCTGATCCTTCCCTATGGGATGAGCGATTCCGCGGCGACGATCGTGACGGTGGAGCTTGACGAACTGCTGGAGAAGCTCCGGCAGGGTTAAGGAACCGCCACTGCGAAACCGGTCAAGGAATTCCGGGGAGTTTTCACGGATTGGCCGGGGCCGCTTCCTGCGGGGCCGCCTCCGCAGCCTCCGCAGAGGCCGCCTCCTGCGAAGTCCGCCGCAGGCGCTGCAACTCCTGCGCCGCTTCCCGCGCGACGACGTTGGCCGGGAAGCGGGTTTCCACTTCCTGATAAAGCCGGATCGCTTCTTCCCGGTTCCCCTGCCCTTCGCGGACGCGGGCCTGCGCGATGAGCGCGAGCGGGGCGGAGTATTCCTCCGGGTAGCGGGTCAGCGCCTGTTCGTAGGCGGCGAAGGCCTCCTCCGGCTTGCCGTCGAGTCCGTGAGTGGTGCCGAGGCTCAGCCATGCTCCGGAGATGAGCGGGTGCTTCGGGTTGTTTTCGATGAAAGCCTTGAGCGCTGTGACCGCCTCCGCGTATTTCCCTTCCTGCCGGAGCCGGTTGCCCAGCTCCAGCCCGGCGGACCCGGCGGCCACGGAACCGGGGAACCGCGCGATCACCTCGCGGAGCGCCGCTTCGTCTTCCGCCTGCGAAAAGAGGGCGTTGGCGGCGTTGCGCTTGCTCACCGTCACCCACTCGTAAACGCCGAATCCCGTCAGAGCCAGCAGGATGAGCAGGCCGTAAACGATGATCTTGGTCTTGTGCTCTTCCCAGAAATCATCGGGTTCCACCGCGTCCGGGTAAACAGGTTCAGTCGCCATAGGGGGGGTAACGTTTCAAAGGTTCAGACAAAACACAAGCGGATTACGCGGGGATTGCGCCCGCCCGCCGGGAAGAAACGCTTCTCCCGGGCGGGCGGCGCGGATTTTTACGAAATCAGGTCGGAAACGAGGCGGCGCTCCTCGCGCAGTTCGTTGACGGTGAGGTCGATCCTGCTCTGCGCAAAGGCGTTGACGGGAACCCCCTGCACGATCTCGTAGCCGCTGCCGTTGCTGCGGATCGGGTAGGAGGTGATGATCCCCGGCTCGATCCCGTAGGAGCCGTCCGAAGGAACCGCGACGCTGAACCAGTCCCCCTCGGGCGTCGGCGTGGTGAGCGAGCGGACGGTATCGACAATCGCGTTGGCGGCGGAGGCGGCGCTGGAAAGCCCCCGGGCCTTGATGATCGCCGCGCCGCGCTGCTGGACGGTCGTGATGAACGTCTCCTTGAGCCACGCTTCGTCCGTGATCACTTCGGTGGCGGGGCGGCCGCCGATCCGGGCATTGGTGAAGTCCGGATACTGGGTGGCGGAGTGGTTGCCCCAGATGGCGACGTTGGTCACTTCGGTAACGTGGACCCCGGCCTTCTCCGCAAGCTGGCTCTTGGCGCGGTTTTCGTCCAGCCGCGTCATGGCAAACCAGCGATCCGCCGGGATGCCCTTCGCGTTTTCCTTGGCGATCAGCGCGTTGGTGTTGCACGGGTTCCCGACGACGAGGATGCGGACGTCCGGCGCGGCGTTGGCCTCGATCGCCTTGCCCTGACCGATGAAAATCTTCCCGTTGATGGAGAGGAGATCGCCCCGTTCCATCCCGGCCTTGCGCGGCACGGAACCGACCAGAAGCGCCCAGTTCACCCCGCGAAACCCTTCGTTGAGGTCCGAAGTGGCCACGATCTCGCGCACGAGCGGGAACGCGCAGTCCTGAAGCTCCATCACGACGCCCCGGAGCGCGCCGAGCGCCGGTTCGATCTCGATCAGGTTCAGGGAGACCGGTTGATCCGGCCCGAACATGGAACCGGAGGCGATGCGGAAGAGAAGCGAATAACCGATCTGACCGGCGGCACCGGTCACAGCCACTTTGATGGGATTTTTCATAAGGTAACCCCGATTAAAAGGGGAGGAAGGCCCCGGGGCAAAGGGAAAAATCGGGAAAGACCATCTGGCCGTCAGGAGGGGAGAAGGCGAAGCCCCGAAATATCCCGCTTGCGTTGACAAGCTATTTCGCCGGTCCTTTACCTCCGTATCTCAGCACCCGATCGACAATGCCTTGAGAATCGGGTGTGGAGTATTTCTCAAGCAGCTTCTTTAATTGATCCAGATCGGCGGGAGGCTGGGCATAAAGCCTGGCAACATAGATTCTTATAAAACCGTCGATCGCTTCTTGATCACTCCGCAATCTGGCGGCATGCAACCTTGCATCCAATATCTGGTTATTTATTTTTATTGATTTTTCGTACTGCTCCCGAAGCTTTGGATCTTTAATAAATTTGGGAGCCGTACCAGGCTCCACTCCCGATCCAGGGGGAGGAACAACATTCAGTTGTCCCAAAGGAGGTTGATCTGCCCCCTTGGACAGCAAATGCAAATTGGAGACAACCCCCAGAAGAAACTCCGTTTCATATCTCCTGACTTTCTGAAACATTTGATCCGGGAGACGCTTTCCATCCAGACCGTATCGTCCCTTCAACATCTTTGGAATTTCCCGAATTAAAGAACCGCCATCATAGCGTATATCCTTTTGCATCAACCCACCTATATATTCATCAACATCAACATTAACAACATCCGACGCGAAGACACTGAGACAAAACGAAAGAAAGAGCGCGGCAAGAAAAGATTTCACAAAGTTAATAAACCGAAAAAGGATCATTGGCCGATTTTGATCCAGGCCCCGCACCGACCTTTGATTTGTATGCCGTCCCAGGATTTCGTTTCGCAACAACGGAACTCAATCAGGGGAACTCCCCTCCGCCGGTGTCATTTTTGACTTTCAGGCCACACGCCCGAGCATTCAGGACGCCTCCGGGAGCCGTTACTTCGCCGCGACGATCCGGAAACGGATCTCCTTCGGCTGGCAGGCCGCCGTGATTTTGGCCTCCTGCGCGGCGATCCGGGCTTGCGCTTCGGTCACCTGAGCCTCGTTCTTTTCCTTGCTCGCGGTACGCCACTCCGCCACCGGGCCGCCTTGCAGGGTGGCGATCTCCTTGATGATCTCCGCGCCGCGGGCGGCAAGCGGCCCCTTGGTCAGGGCGCCCAGATTGACCCCTTTTTCCAGTTCCGCGGCGGTGACGGTGAGCACGGCGTTCCCATCCATCTCGACCGTCCATTTCCCTTCGGGAAGTCCGCTGACCTTGAGCAGGTAAAGGGAGAGATCGGCAATCTCGGGCATCAGGCGGAGGACGGGTTCGGCGGCCTTCGGGTCCAGCGGCCATGGCAGCCGTTCATCAAGCCGGGTGAAGCTCAGGGTGTCCCCCTCCCGCGCCACGTTGGTGACGGTGCAATGCCGGGTTTCCTCCACGGTTCCGTCCGCCTTCAGGGTCGCGAAGCTCACTTCGGGGTCCGCCTCCAGCCCCATGAGGATGGTCGCCGCCATCATCGTCTGGCCGACCGAACCGGGATGGACGGCATCGCCGCCGAGCGGAGCCGCGCCGGTTTCTTTCCACGCGGCGGCAAACGCCTGCAACGGCTCATTCTCCGCAATCTCCTTCCGCTCGCGCACCGCCTTGACGGACGCCGCCAGCCGGTCGGCCTGGAAATAGAGATAATTCATCCCCCAGCGATCAATCAGCGGATGGTACTGATCGATCATCAGCACCTTTTCCTCCTCCGCGAGCTTGCGCAAGGCTTCCGTGAACGGGTGGATGCGCTCGCACCGATCCGACTGCCAGGCGCCCATGAGGCTCCCGTCGTTGACCGGCGAGGAGGAGATGAGGATCGGCCTCGCGGAGATCGCCCGGGTTTGGGCGATCAGCTCCTTCATCCCCTGGATGTACGCCTCGGGCGTGGGGGAGCCGACATCGTTCATGCCGAGTTCGATGCTCACGATCGTCGGCTTCCACGCGGCCACATCGTAGTCGAACCGGGCCAGCAGGTGATTGGCCCGGTTCCCGCTGATCCCGGAATTGCGAAACCGGATCGTCGCCTTGGGATGACGGGCGCGGTAGAATGCCTCGATATAGTTGCTGTGGAGCTTCTGGGCGGTGATGCTGTCGCCCGCCATCACCCAGAGATCCGCCTCGCCCGGCCGGACCGGTTCGGCCTGAAGCTCCGGGATCAGAAGCGTGAGGGCGGCCAATGCGGCGACGGAAGCGTGGCGGAAGGACCGGAAGATCGGGGAGGAAGAGCGGATCATTGTTTTGGGATAATCAAAAGGACCGCAAGGAAGCAAACCCTTTCGGAAAAAGTCATGGCCCTTTGAACCGGGATTCGGGTATCCTCCGCCTCACCTATGAGCGCACTCAACATTGGCGACCCCGCCCCCGCTTTCGCATCCACCGCCGTCGGCGGCAAATACGGCCTGGGCGGCCCGGTCAATCTGGGCGATTTTGCCGGGCAGACGGTGGTTCTTTACTTTTACCCCAAGGACGACACCCCCGGGTGCACCGCGCAGGCGTGCGGCGTCCGTGATTCCTGGCACCTCCTCTCCCAGCAGGCGGTGGTCCTGGGCGTCAGCCCGGATTCCCCGGAAAAACACCGGAAGTTCATCGACAAGCACGAGCTTCCCTTCCCGCTCGTGAGCGACGAAAGCAAGGCGATCGCCGAAGCGTACGAGGTCTGGGTGGAAAAAAGCATGTATGGCAAAAAGTACATGGGGGTGGAGCGTTCCACCTTCATCATCGGGGCGGATGGACGCCTTCAGGCCATCTTCCGGAAGGTGCAGCCCGCCGAGCACGTGAAAAAAGTGCTTGCCGCCATCGCCTGACGAGGCTCCGTTTCATCCTGTACCATGAAACTCCGTTTTCTGACACCGGCCCTGCCGTTGCTCGCCGCCGCCACCCTCTGCGCGGCGGACCCGGCGGCCTCCCCCCTCCCTTCCCCAAGCTCCGCTCCTTCCCCAACGCCCATCCTGAAAATGCCGGTCATCGAATACACTGAATACGACCTCGCCAACGGTCTGCACGTCATCCTGCACCAGGACCGCTCCGTCCCGGTGGTGGCCACCTACGTTCATTACCACGTCGGCAGCAAGAACGAACGACCGGACCGGACCGGCTTCGCCCATTTTTTCGAACATCTGATGTTTGAGGGGAGCAAGAACATCCCGCGCGGGCAGATCGACAAGCTCGTCTCCGCCGCCGGGGGGAACCTGAACGCCTCCACCTCCTTTGACCGGACGGATTACTACTTCAACCTGCCGAGCAACCAGCTCGGGCTCGGGCTCTGGATCGAGAGCGAGCGGATGCTCCACGCCCAGATCGACGAAACCGGCGTGGAAACCCAGCGCAGCGTCGTCAAGGAAGAGCGCAAGACCTCCGTCGATAACGCCCCGTACGGCTCGGTGTTCGAAAACCTCGCCTCCATGGTCTTCGAGGGGACGCCCTACGAATGGGTGCCGATCGGCTCCGTCCAATACATTGATCAGGCGACGATCGAGGAATTTCGCGATTTTTACCGGCACTATTACGTGCCCAACAACGCCACGCTGGTTGTCGCGGGGGATATCGACCTCCCGGAAACCAAAAAGCTGATCGAAACCTATTTCGGCCCGATCCCGCGCGGCAAGGAGATCGAACGCCCGAAATTCACGCTCGAACCGCAGAAGGAAGCCAAAAAGCGTTCCGTGGAACTGCCGACCACGCCGCTCCCCGCCACGCTCCACGCCTGGCGCGGACCGAAGGAGACCTCCCCGGACGCCCCCGCGCTGGAGCTTCTGGCCGATATTCTTGCCACCGGGCGGAGTTCCCGGCTCTACGAACGGATCGTCCGGCAGGAGCAGAGCGGCAACGATGTGAGCGTCTTCCCGTACCTGCTGGAAAACGGCGGGGTGATCGGCATCTTCGTGATTGGCAACCCGGACAGCAAGCTGGAGAAGCTCGACGCGACGCTCGAAGAGGAGATCGCCCGCGTGCGGGAAAAGGGAGTGAGCGCGGAGGAACTCCAGAAAGCGAAGAACCAGAAGATCAGCCGGTTGGCGACAGCGTACAGCACGATGAAACAGCGGGCGGTGTTCCTGGCGGATTTCCACGTCATGTACGGCGACACGGGCCTGATCAACCGGCAGCTTGAACGGATCGAAGGGGTGACCCCCGAACAGATTCAGGAGGTGGCCCGGAAGTACCTCGACCCGAAGAAAAACAACATCCTTCACTACCCCGTCGCCCGGGATGCCAGCCCATCATGAAACCGCTTCCGCTTTTTCTTGCCCTCGGTATGTCTCTTTCCCCGCTCCACGCCGCTCCCACCCCGTCCGCCTCATCCGCCCCGGCGGAGCTTGACCGCTCCCACCCGCCCAAGGCCGGGCCGCTCCCGGAAGTCGCCCTGCCCAAGACGGTCAGCGAAACGCTTCCCAACGGCCTGCGCCTCGTCGTCCTGCCCGATCACCGGCAGCCGACCGTCACCTACCGGCTCCTGATCCGCTCGGGCGCGCTGTACGACGGGGATTCTCCCGGGCTGGCCGATCTGTGCGCGAACCTTCTCAATAAGGGGACCACGACCCTGAGCGCGGAAGAGTTCGCCTCGAAGACCGATTTCCTGGGCATCAGCGTGGAAGCCTCCGCCTCGGATGACGCGATCGCCGTGATGGCCTTCGGGCTGGCCAATTACCAGAAGGAGATCCTCGGCTTCCTCCGGGACGCCGTGCTCTCCCCCGCCTTCCTTGCGGCGGAGATCGACAAGGAAAAGCGGACCACCATCTCCGAACTCATCGCCAACAACGCGGACCCCTCGGACCTCGCCGCCCGGCTCCGGAACCGGCTTCTCTACGGCAAACACCCCTACGGCGCGTTCCCCACGCCGGAGAGCGTGAAGGCGATCCGCCGGGATCAGCTCGTCGCCTTTCACCGCACGCAGTTCCTGCCCAACCACGCGATGCTCGCGATCGTCGGCGATGTGGACCCGCAGAAGGCGCTTGCGGAAGCGAAAGCCGCCTTCGACGACTGGGAGAAGGGGGAGATCCCCGAGGCGGAGCTGACCGCGTTCCCGACCGTGAAGGGGGTGACGATCCATCTCGTGGACCGGCCCGCCTCCGTGCAGAGCAACATCCTCGTCGCCATGCCGGGGGTGCCCCGCAACAACTCCGACTTCCCGGAATTGCAGGTGGTCAACTCCGTTCTCGGCGGCGGCTTCTCCGGGCGGCTCTTTTCCAACCTGCGGGAACGCCACGGGTACACCTACGGCTCGTACTCCGGCTTTGGCTCGCGCAAGCTCGGCGGCGCGTTTTCCGCCGTGGCGCAGGTGCGCAATGAAGTGACCGCCGCGGCCACGAAGGAGATTTTCAACGAACTGCGGCGGCTGCGCGATTCGCTCATCCCGGAAACGGAACTCGAACTCCAGCGCACCTACCTGGCGGGGAACTACCTCATCAGCCTGGAAAACAACCGGCGCATCGCCGAGCGGATTCAGGAGATCGACCTCTACGATCTTCCCGCGGACTACTGGGAAACCTACGCCAGACGGCTCACGGGGGTGACGCCGCAGAAGGCCGAGGAACTCGCCCGCCAGTACATCGACCCGGAGAACCTCGTGGTCGTCGTGGTCGGCAAGGCGCAGGAAGTGCGCGAACAGCTTGAGGGGCTCGGTCCGGTGACCGTCTACGATACCGATCTCAACCCGGTTTCCGAAAAACCGGCGGAAAAGCCCGCGAAGCAGTAACCCGGTAACGCGCAAAGAAAGGCTGGGATTGCTTCCGGGCGCGGTTTGTGGAATGGATGGAAGCGTCTCCTTCAATCATGGCATCTTTTTCCAATCCCGAACCGAACCTTCTCGTCCTGGAGGGGGAAATCGACCTGAGCCAGTCTCCCGCCCTCCGGGAGCAGTTCCGAACGCTGCTGGAAGAAAAGCCGCCCGCGCTCTATGTCGATCTTTCGCTGGTGCGCTATATCGACAGTTCCGGGCTGGCCGCGCTGATCGAGGCGATGCAGAAGGTCAACCAGTACGGCGGCCACCTCGCGCTTTTCGGCATCCGGGAGAACGTCCGGACGATCTTCCAGATCTCCCGGCTCGACCTCGTTTTCCGGATTTTTCCGGATCGGGAATCCGCCCGGGCGGCGCTGGAGATCAGGGAACCTTGACACCCGCCGGTGTTTGATTGGCCGGCGGCACGTTTTTCATCCAATCCAGAAACTTCCCCGGCCAATCAGAAGCTCGTGGCCTGGGGAAATTAGAGCATTTTCGGGTTGAGTTGACGCAATGATTTGCGAGCGCCGTGGGTTGATGCGCGGCTTTTTGAGCGCAGCGGCTGTATCTTCAGATACTGCCCAAGCTCGAAATGACGTGCAGCAGCCCGCGCCGCCGCAAAGCATGCGTCTAATTAAACCGAACATGCTCTAAACGCCATATGGCCGCCTGTTTCGTAGACCTCAAGCTCAACGGGTACGCCTGCCTGTTGCCACGCTTCGGCCACTTTTTCAGCAAACCCGAGTTTGGCGGTCCTGTCGTCTTTGGCATGAAAGAGATAGGCAGGGGGAGCGGTGGCATCGATCTTGAATTTGGAAATATTTTGCCCGCCCGCCCAGGTCGCGCAGAGAGCCACAAAATTGGGACGGCTGCTCTCTCTGGCGATGGGATCGCTGCTGGTGGCATCTCCTTCATGAGAGTCCGAAACGAGGTTAAGAATCAGATTGGAGCCCGCCGAAAAACCGACCATGGCAATCTTGTCGGGGTTGATGTGCCATTCTGCGGCGCGACTCCGAACTAGGTTGTGTTTACGAATTTGCCGAAAGCGGCTGAAAGCCGCCTTTTGGCCCAAAAGTCGGTTTCTTCAGGCGTCCGAATCTCGATTCGGTCTTCCTCAGAAGCCCGATTTTGGTCTCAAAACGCATCTTTTCATCCATCTTTCTCAATTCGTAAACACAACCTAATTGGACGGCTCGTTTGCCATCGGCCACGGCATCCCGCACGACATTGGTCGATGGCGGGCGCACCCGGTACTTCAACGAAAAGACGGCGATCCCTTCCGGTAGAAAACGCGCAGCCGCTCCCTTGCCAATCGGCCCCGAGGCGAGGCGGCCATAGCCCCCTCCCGAGCAGATGATGATCGCCATGCCATTGGCTTCCTTTTGATCGGGAAGATAAACATCCAGCATCGGAACGCTTACATTGGAGACGCGCCCGTTGGCTTCCTGAATTTCGGGACCGGGGTTCTCCACGGTATCTGGCGCCGGGCCTTCCCAAAGACGGATCTGTGTCAGCGGTGAAATTTCGGAACGGTGCGCGAAACCTGACGGTTTTTTGGTCGGGGGCGGTAAAATTTTCTGCAAAGCTTCAAACCAGCGCATGGCCATCTTCTTCCCGCCGGCTGCATTGGGGTGTACGTGGTCCCCCCCGGTATCCGTGCGCCAATCAAATCCCTCAGCGTGATTGACAAGAATCACGGGGGACTCCTTCGTATTCAGTTCGGCGGCCAATGGAATGAGGGCTTCATTGAATTCGGGGATATAGGAGTACTTGGGGAGTTTGCCGCTCGGGATGACCTGAGCCAGCAAGACCGTCACATGAGGGTTGATGGAACGTGCGCTCTCAATGATTTTCCGCGTTGCCACCAGCATTTGGGGGATCGGCTGCTTCTCCGCAAACTGATTGTGGCCAGAGTGCAGAAGAATAATGTCAGCCGGGTTTTGCTTGTAAATTTTCTCAAACCGATTGGCGATCCCTCCGACCGAAGAGCCGCTATAGCCCTCATGAGAAAGCACTCCAAGGGGAGAGTCCGGTTTGCTTTGTGTTGTTCTGGAGCCCACATACTCAACAGAATACCCCGCAGCAAGGAGCTTTTCCATCAGGGGATAACGATATCCCCCACCTCCCTCTGTAATCGAATCGCCCAAGGGCATCAGAGTATATACTTTCTTTACGGCAGGATCGGCATAAACGGCGGATGGTGGCAATAGGACCGTGAAAAGGAAAAAACTCAACAACTTGCAGAAATTCATACTGAAAAATCAAAGATTAAGGGGATCAGCCGAACGGAGTAACAGAGTAACGGGAAGGGGAAAACAAACTAACCGTTGAGAGCCTTGGGATCGCCCAGGTTGCTATTGTTGGCGGAGATATCCCCGATTAGCAACCAGAATCAGGATAAAGCCCAGGTATCACGACCGTCATCGCAGAAAGGAATCCATAGCAGCCTGTTGAAAAACCGGCAATGGTTGCATTTGGAGCAGATTTTGGTCTGGGGCAAGGCGTCGAGCGCAGCGCCTGTATTCGATGAATACAGGCCAAGCGAGCAACGCAGCCCAAGGCCAAAAGATGCCCAAAGGCGACCGTCGGGGTTTTTCAACAGGCTGATAGAGCGATAAAAGCATGGGGTTGGAGGACTGCCCGACACCGAAGCCGGGATAAACGATACGGGGGGTTGCTTTTCGCCCGGACATGGTATCCACTTCCGGGAAGCTTTCATGGCATTTGGCATCCCTCGTTTCTCCCGTCCGCTCCGGGCGCGCCTCCGGTTGCCCGAACTCAACGGGATGCATGCCCGCATCATCGGAGCGCTGGCTCTGGGGATCACGGGCGTGGGAGTGCTGGGCCTGATCCTCGCCCTTCTCTGCATTCGCTTCTACGAGGTGCACGCCGTCACGCAGTTCGGCGTGGACCGGCTCGAACTCCTCAAGACGGCGGTTTACGCGCTGGCCGGCCTGGGGGCCATCGGCGCGATCGCCGCAGCGTGCTGGATGGTTTTCCGCGTTCACGAAGGGGAAATCCAGAGGAAACAGGAGCAGGCGGACCATTTCCGCGGCCTGCTCGAAGCGAGCCCGGAGGCGATCCTGACCGTCAACGTCCACGGGGTGATCCGGCATTGCAACCCCGCCACGGGGCGGATGTTCGGCTATGAGCCGAAGGAGCTGATCGGGGAACGGATCGCCATCCTCATCCCCCAGCAACATTTTCTGCACGATCTGGCGGCGCAGGGGCGCGGGGCGTTCATGGCCTTCGGGCAGACGCGCCATTTCCTCACCTTCCCGGTGGAAGTCGCCGCCGCGGAAGCCCCTTCCAACGGCAGCCGGACCTTCGTCGTCTTCATCCGGGACGCCTCCGGGCGGCGTTACTCCGAGGAGACGCTCCAGCATATCTCCCTGGGCGTCTCTTCCACCACGGGGGAGGAATTCGTGCGCACGCTCCTCCAGCAGCTCTCCAGCGGGCTCCAGAACGACTGCGCGTTTGTGCTGGAGTCCGACGGCCGCCCGGACACGACGCTCTGTTCGCTGATGGTGGCCGAGCACGGGCGCATCCGCTCCAAGAGCAATCACAGCCTGGTCGGAACGATTTTTCACGAGTCGCTCGTCAACGGCTTCACCGCCGTCCCCCGGGCCGTGCGCGAGCAGTTTCCGCACGACCCGATCCTCGCCCGGCTGGAGGCCGAGAGCTTTATCGGCACACCGCTGAGCGATTATCAGGGCCGCGTGGTCGGGCTGATCGGGGTGATCGGGCGCGGCACGCTCGCCAACATCGAATCGACCCGGCAGACGTTGCAGATCTTCGCCGCCCGCGCCGCCGCCGAGATCGCCCGCAAGCAGGAGGCGGACATGCTCGCCTCCGAAACCGCCCGGCTCCATGGCGATTTCACCCTCATGCAGGCGACGGCGGAGCGGGAACGGCAACGCTATGAGGAAGACATCGCGGCGGAGCAGGAACTCCTCGCGGTGACGCTGCGCTCCATCCGCGAAGGGTGCATCACCACCGACAACGACGGGCGGATCATCACCATCAACCCGATCGCCGAGGAACTCACCGGCTGGACCCAGCCCGAAGCCGAGGATCGCCCGATGAGCGAAGTGGTCCGGATCGTCGAGCAGCGCAACGAACGCCCCGTGGACCCGCAGCTCATCTTTGAAGCGCCGGAGAAACTTCCCGCGCGGATGCTGCTGCGCTCCCGCGAGGGAACCACCCGGCTCATCGAGGCGAGCGCCGCCCCGATCCGCGATCGTCAGGAGCGGAAGCTCGGCACCGTGCTGGTTTTTCGCGACGTCACGGAGCGGAGCCGCGCCGAGGAAGAGCGGCAGAAGGCGGAGAAGCTCGAATCCCTCGGGCTGGCCGCCGGGGGGATCGCCCACGATTTCAACAACCTGCTCACCGCCATCATCGGAAACCTTTCGCTCGCGCAGGACGGAGCCTCCGGCGTTCTTTGCAAACGGATCGAGGCCTCCAAGAAAGCGAGCCTGCGGGCGCAGGACCTCGCCCAACAGCTTCTCACCTTTGCCAAGGGGGGAGCGCCCATCAAGAAGACCGCCTCCATGCGGCAACTGGTACTCGACACCGTCGGCTTTTCCCTCAGCGGCACGAATATCCGCTCGGATTTCGATATTCCCGAAAATCTCTGGCCGGTGGAGATCGACGCCGGGCAGATCAGCCAGGTGGTTGGGAACCTCGCCGTCAACGCCGTTCAGGCGATGTCAAACGGGGGGACGCTCCATGTCAGCGGTGAAAACCGGCTCTTTTCCGAAGGGGAGGCCCCGATCCCGCTCCGCCCGGGCCGCTACGTGAGCATCACCGTCCGCGATGAAGGCCCGGGCATTCCGGAAGAGGCGCTCAAGAAAATCTTTGATCCGTATTTCACCACCAAGCCGAAGGGAAGCGGCCTCGGGCTGGCCACCTCCTACTCCATCGTGAAAAACCACGACGGGCTGATCCGCGTGGAATCCGCTCCGGGCCGGGGGGCGACGTTCACGATCCTGCTGGCCGCCTCGGAGAGCGAAGTGCAGACGGAGCCGGTCGCCCCCGAGACGCAGACCCGGCATCAGGGGCGGGTGCTGGTGCTCGACGATGAGGAGATCATCTGCGAACTGGTGGAATACGCGCTCACCCCCCTCGGCTATCAGGTCGATTCCGCCTGCGACGCCGCCGCCACGCTGGCCCTTTACCGCAAGGCGATGGAAAAGGGGGCACCCTACGATGTCGTGCTCATGGACCTGACGATCCCCGGCGGCATGGGCGGCAAGGAAGCGGTGAAGGAGCTTCTCGCCATGGACCCGGGGGCGCGGGCCATCGTCTCCAGCGGCTACGCCATGGACCCGATCATGAGCCGCCACCGGGAATACGGCTTCGCCGGGGTGATCACGAAGCCCTACGACATCGACGATCTGGTCCGGGTGATCAGCAGCACGATCGCCATGCCTCCCCTTCCCGCTTGACACCGGCCCCGGGAAGAGGCACACTACCGGTTGTTCACCCTCCCCTTTCCCCGCGTTCCGTTGCTTCTTTCATCCGCCGGAGGGCATCCTTGCCCTTTCATGAAACCAGAACCATCAGGAGCCCTCTCATGGCCAGAGCATTACGGATCGACCGGAACCTGAACCCCCCGTTTCGCAGCCGGGGGATCGCCCGGAAATCCTCCGCCGGGATGACACTCGTGGAGATGATGATCGTCGTGGCCATCGCCGCGATCCTCTGCGCCATCGCCGTCCCCTCCTACATCCGGAGCCGCAAACGGGCGCAGGCGATGGAGGTGCTTGAGGAACTGCGGACCCTGAGCAGCGCGCTCGAACAGTACACCCACGAACACCCCGTCGCGGGCGGCACGGAAGTCCCCTTTGCGCGTCTGCGCCCCTATCTGCGCGAGGGCACCCGCCTCTATGAAACCGGAAACGACCTGATCGGCAATCCGCACGGCCCGTTCATCATCGACGACATGCCGGTGGTCAACATGCAAACCTATCACGAGTTCGAAACGGTGGCCGACGCCGATTTCTGGATGCCGTACTTCCGGGACCCGGAGGAGTGATCGCCCCCGGACGTTCCCGGATGGCGGGTTGCATTTTCCTCCGGCCTGCGGTATAAGCGTTTTCCTGGCCCTTTCCGGGAATGCCGGGGAGTGACGCGGGGGTTTTTCGAGGTGCGGCGGCTCTCTTTCCGAAGACGGCCCCCTTCCTCCGGGCGCCCTGCGGGGATGCCGGTGAAATTGCCCTATGATTGATTACATGCAGAAAGGCGGGCCGTTGATGTGGCTGCTGTTGCTCCTGAGCATCATCGCGATCACGGTTTTCCTGGAGCGGCTTGTCTACTACCACCGGTCAACGATCCGGGTGGGCGAATTCCTGCGCGGGCTCTCCAACCTGATCTCGCGCCGCAACTTCGCGGAAGCGCTCCACGAATGCGCGGGCACGCCGGGGCCGGTGGCGCGGGTGATCCATGCCGCCGTCCTGCGCCACGACACGCGGCGGCCGGAGCTGCGCGAGATCGTGCAGGAGGCCGGGCAACTGGAGGTTCCCAAGCTGGAGCGGCGGCTCTCCATCCTCACCGCCATCGCCTACGTCGCCCCGCTCATCGGGTTGCTGGGGACCGTCACCGGGCTGATCGACGCCTTCGTGACCCTTTCCGGGCAGGCCGGGTATGCCACCTCCGTGGATGTCGCCGCCGGGATTTACAAAAGCCTGCTGACCACGGCGGCGGGGCTCGTCGTCGCGATCCCGACTTCCCTCGCCTACGCGTTCCTCTCCTCCCGGGTCAACACGCTCATGCACGACATGGAACGGGGCGGGATCGAGATCGTGAACCTGCTCACCGAGCGGCCTCCCCACCCCAAGGGAGTGATCGAGTTCGGCGCGAACCCTTCGGTGACCGTCGCGGAGTAGCGAAGAGAGAAGCCGCCCGCCCATGAAACTGCACCGGACGACCCGTTACAACCCGGAGCTTTTTTCGCTCATCCCGCTTGTCAACGTGCTGGCGCTCGTCTTCGCCTTCCTGACGCTCGGCCAGCATTTCGTCCTCTCCCCGGGGCTCTCGGTTTCCCTGCCGGTCTCCCCCTTTGCGCTCAACGCGGCGCGGGAGGCGCGGATCGTGAACATTACCGCCGGGGCGACACCGCAGATCTACTTCGGCGACCAGCGGGTGACGCTGGAGGAACTCGGCCAACGGCTCGCCCGGGACACCTCCCCCCAACGCACGCTGCTGGTCCGGGCGGACCGGGCGGTCCCCTACGAGGTGGTCTCCAACGTGATGAACCTCGGCCTCGCCCGCGGCTTTGCCGTGACGATGGCCGCCACCGCGAGCGAAGCCCGACCGCAATGACGCCGCTCGTCTTTCGCTGGCCGGAACGGAGTTCCTCCCTGCTCCTCCCGGCGTTTTTTGCCCTGGCGGTGGCGGTTCACGCCATGGCGTTCTATCTTTTTCAGGTGGTCTACCCGCCCACGGCCTCCATCGCCCCGCCCCCCGCACACGTCACCCTGCTCACCCCGGCGACGGCGGAGAACCGGGCGCTCCTCTCCTGGCTGGAGCATCAGGCGCCCCGCCCGGTCGTCATTCCCGGCGAGCCTTCGCCGGGCATTGCCTACACCCCCTCTTACCGGACCGGCGGACCGCCGCCGCGGAGCACGATTGCGGAGGTGGCGACGGCGCTCCCGTGGCCATCGGGGCTCCCGCCCGCCTCCCGGCGGAGCGCTCCCGCCGAGCCGACCCGCCCCGGCATCGCCTCCACGCTCCGGGTTTCCGAAAGCCTTCGCCCCCGCGCCGCCTCCCTGCCCGCCACCGTGGCGCTTGCCCCGGAGCAAGGGAGCCGACTGCCGACGGTCTATCTGGCCGCCGTGACGGCGGAGGGGGAAATCTCCCATCTTTTCCTCCAGTCCGGCAGTGGAGACCCCGCGCTGGATGACGCCGCCGGGAAATACCTGCGCACGCTCTCCCTGCTCAAGGCTCCGGGGGCACCGCTCCTCTGGGGGACCGTGACGCTGGTCTGGGGTGCCGGAGGCCAAACGCCATGATCCGCGTGAGCCTGACCATCCTGGTCTTCATCTACCTGTTTCTTTTCCTGACGACCGTTTTCGGCGTCTGGCTCTGGCTGGAGTGGAAACGGCAGCGGCGCGAACGGCTCGCGATCCGCAACCGGCTCCGCTGTTCGCTCTGCGCCTTCGAGTTTGAAGACGCCACGGAGGAGCCGCTCCCCCTCTGCCCGCGATGCGGGAGCCGCAACGAGCGCAACCCGTTCCGGCCGCTTTGAAAAACGGGGCTGCAACTTCCCGCCCGGCGGTGTAATTTGGGAACATGAGTGAAAAAGCCACGAATGCCGAAAAAGCTACTTTCGGGGCCGGTTGCTTCTGGGGCGTGGAAGCCGCTTTCCGGAAAATCCCCGGCGTTCTTTCCACCGCCGTCGGCTACGCCGGGGGCACCCGCGAGCACCCGGGCTACGAAGCCGTCTGCGGGGGGGACACCGGCCACGCCGAAGTGGTGGAAGTCACCTTCGATCCGGCGCGGGTCGCCTATAGGGCACTGCTCGACCATTTCTGGGAGTTGCACGACCCGACCACGCTGAACCGGCAGGGGCCGGACATCGGCACCCAGTACCGCAGCCTCATCCAGACCCATTCCCCGGAGCAGGAAGCGGAGGCCGGAGCGTCCCTCAAGGAAGCGCAGGAGCGGTTTTCCCGTCCCATCGTCACGGAGATCACCCCGGCCACCCCGTTCTGGCGGGCGGAGGATTATCACCAGTGTTATCTCGAAAAGCGCGGGTTGAGCCGCTGCGGGCATTGAGTGCGCCAGACCGCCCTCCCCTCTCCCCGATCCACCCCGACCATGAGCGAAGACCCGTTTGCCCTCCTGGGAGAACCGCGCCGCCCGCTGCCGGATGAAACGCGGCTCAAGGCCCGTTATCACGAACTGACGGCGCAGCATCACCCGGATGTCGCCACGCAGGAGGGTGATTTCTCCCGCATCAACCTCGCCTACCAGACCCTGAGCGATCCCCGGGCCCGGCTCCGGGCGCTTCTGGAGCTGGAAGGGGCGGCTCCGGCGGCCCGGCACCAGGCCGTACCGGAAGCGATCGCCACGCTTTTCCCGGTGATGAGCGAAAACCGCCGGAAGCTCGACGCGTTCCTGCGCCAACGGGCCACCGCCGCCTCCGCCCTCGCCCGGGCGATGCTTCTGGACGAAGGCTACCGGCTCGCCGAGGAGAGTGAGCAATGGCTCGCCACGCTGGAGGCGGAGCGCAACCGGTGGCTGGAAACCATCGCCGCCTGCGATACCGGCTGGGAGCGGGGGGAGCGCCCCCTTGCGCCTCTGGCGGAGGTGGTGCAGGCGCTCGGGTATCTCGACAAATGGATCGCGCAAATCCGCGAAGGGTTGCTGCGCCTGCAACTCGACGAATAGGCCCGCTTTTTCAAGACCATGCGCATCGACCAATGGCTCTGGACCGTGCGGCTTTTTCGTTCCCGCACCCTCGCGACGGAGGCGATCCGGGGCGGGCGCGTGAAAATCGATGACGCCGCCGTCAAACCGGCGCATGAAGTCCGCCCGGGGATGCTGGTGCGGGCGACCATCGGCGGCGTCTCCCGGGTGGTCCGGGTGACCGGCATCCCGCCTTCGCGGGTCGGCGCAAAGCGGGTGCCGGAGTTTGCCGAAGACCTGACCCCGCCGGAAGCCTTCGCCTCCCGGACCGCGAACCCCGGACAACGGGCTCGCGGAGCCGGACGCCCCACCAAACGCGACCGGCGGCTGCTGGAGGAGCTTCTGGAGAACCCTCCCCCGGAAGGGGGGCTGTGATTGCCAGCCCGGCTTCACTCCATTTCAGGATTCAGGGTGCGACCCCGGAAATGACCATAAACCATGACCAGCTACCACCTCGTCACGCCCAATGAACTCAATCACCATCAAACCTGGTTTGGTGGATCGGCCATGGCGGCAGCTGATAAGGCAGCGTACATTGCCGCCAGCCTGGCGTTCAAGAATGCCTCGTTCGTTACTAAGTTCTTCGATTCCTTTGACTTCGTGAGTCCGGCCAGGTCCGGCGACATTGTCAGGATCGACGCTCAGATCGTCAAAATCGGGCAGACATCCGTGACGGTCAAGGTGGTTGCCGATAACCAGATCACCGGGGAGAAGCTCTTTGAAAGTACGGCCGTGCTGGTCAATATCCGGGACGGGAAGAAGGCATCTTTGAAAGAGTGATGTCTTACCCAAGGCCTGACCGGCTCCCTCCCGGGCATTACGGACGCTTGCGCCGTTTGCGATACTTCTCCGCCAGATGATCGTATTCCGTCTTGATGGAGTCGAGTTCCTCCTCCTCCAGATCCTCGGAGCTGACCAGTTCCTTCCGCGCCCCCCTGGTCACCCGGAGCAGTTCATCGAGCTTGAGGTGGAGCGCCTCCGTATCGCGGTTCTGCGTGTTCTGGATCACGAACACCATCAGGAAGGTGAAAATCCCCGTGGCGATGCCGAGGAAATCGAGCCAGACCGGATGATAATTCAAGAGCGGCCCGAAAATCATCCAGGCTGCCAGAAAACCGATCGCCGCGCCAAACGTCATCGGGTGCCCGGCCCGCCGCGCCACTTCCTGGGCAAAACGATTGAAAACATGAGCCTTCTTGCTGGACATGCCCCTCCTCTACACCACATCCCGGAAAGTGGCAATCCCCTCCCCGGAAAGAAGCGCGGCGGCACCGCCTCCCCCGTTTCCATGATGAAGCGCGGGAGGAGCGGGATGAGGAATCGGGAAAAGAGGAGTTGACCAGTCAGTCAAGCCCCTTTAGAGTGCAAACCATCACGATGGGGAACAAAACCACCCGCTGCCGCCTGACCGACGCGGCGCTCGACCTGATCTGGGAGCGGAGCTATGGCGCGACCTCCGTGGACGCCATCTGCGAACGGGCCGGGGTCAACAAGGGGAGTTTCTATCACTTTTTTGCTTCGAAATCGGAGCTTGCCGTCGCCGCGATCGAGGCGGACTGGCAGGTTCGCCGCCCGCTGATGGAGCGGACGTTCCGCTCCGGCACCCCGCCGCTGCAACGTTTCATGGATTACTTCGACGCCGTCATCGCCCGCCAGACCGCCCTGAAGGCGGAGCGGGGGCGCGTTCTCGGCTGTCCGCTCTTCAGCCTGGGGTGCGAGATCTGTACGCACGACCCGGCCATCGCCGCCAAGGTGAAGGAGACGCTGGCCCACGGGCTGGGATTCTTCGAATCGACCGTGCGCGACGGCCATGCCGGGGGGCTCTGGGAAACGCCGGATGCCCTCGCCACGGCGCGCATTCTTTTCGCTTTTTTCGAGGGAACCCTCTCCCACGCCCGGATCGAAAACTCTCTCGCGCCGCTCGAACGGCTCAAGCCCGGCGTGCGCGAACTACTCGGCGTCCCCGCCGGGGCGACTGCTTCCTGAAAAAAAACAAAACCAACCAGCCTCATGCCTACCATCCCATCCACCGACCTCACCCAACGCCCCCCCCGCAGCCCCCGCGTCCGCCTCGGCGGTTACGCCATTCTGCCGCGGATGCTCGACAAATGCCGCGCCCTGCTGGCCGGGACCAACGGCGAGTACAACTACGCCTGCCCGCTCGACCAGCTTTTCCTGAAGTTCACCGGGGTCGATCCCGAAGCGCTCAAGGAACAGGTCGCCTCCGGGCGCAACGATTCCGAGTTGCTCGAATGGATCAACGCCAACGCCTCAAACCGGCCGGATACGATCCGCATTCTGGCGTGGACCGCCTATGTGGACAACCGGGTGCCCGGTGACACGGAGACGCGGGCGTTCTTTCAGGAGCTTCACGAAGGAGCCGCCGCCCATCGCAAGGACATCCACACGTGGTTCGACCTCCTCGACCTCGACGACTACGTGAGCTTCGGCGGCAAGGCTTGAGCCGACTTCCCGCACACGCACCATGCATACCCTGCTGAACGATCCGATGGACAAGCAGCATGTGGACCCCCCGTCCTCCGACACGGCGGACGGGGGCGCTGCCGAGGACCGATCTTCGCACCGTAACCTGCGCGAGGATGAATTCTGGCGCGTCATCCCGGGGTTCCGGGAGGTGAGCGCGGCGGAGTTCAACACGCACCAGTTTCAGTCCCGCCATTCCGTCACGAACCCGCGGCAACTCCGGGAGCTGATCGGCTCGCTCGCCCCGGAATCGTTTTATGAAGACCTCGCCGCCGGGCTGCGCCGCGCCCCGATGGCGTTGCGCATCTCCCCGTATCTGCTGAGCCTGATCGACTGGAGCGACCCGGTCCACGACCCGATCCGCACACAGTTCCTGCCGCTTGGGAGCCAGCAGCAGCCCGATCACCCGATGCTCCGGTTTGACTCCCTCAACGAACAGGGGGATTCCCCCGTCCCGGGCCTCACCCACCGCTACCGGGACAAGGCGCTCTTTCTCGCCATTGATTCCTGCCCCGTCTACTGCCGCTTCTGCACGCGGAGCTACGCCGTGGGCTCCGACACGGAAGGGGTGGAGAAGATCAAGCTGCACGCCAACCTCGCCCGGTGGGAGACGATGTTTGCCTACATCGCCTCGCGCCCGGAACTCGAAGACATCGTCATCAGCGGCGGCGACACCTACAACCTCCGGCCCGATCACCTCGCGATGATCGGCGAGCGGCTCCTCTCCTTTCCCAACATCCGCCGCATCCGCTACGCCACGAAGGGGCTGGCGGTGATGCCGCAGAAGATTCTCTCCGACGACAAATGGCTCGACGCCCTCACCCGTGTGGTGGAGACGGGCCGGAGAGTGCACAAGGATGTCGCCCTGCACACGCATTTCAACCATCCCAACGAGATCACCGCCATCACCCGGGCGGCCATTGACCGGCTGGTGGAGCGGGGAGTCTTCGTCCGCTGCCAGACGGTGCTTCAACGAACCGTCAATGACGCGCCGGAGACGATGCAGCGGCTGGTGCGGCGGCTCAGCTACATCAACGTTCACCCGTACTACGTCTATTTTCACGACCTCGTTCCGGGCGTGGAAGACCTGCGCACCACCCTTGCCGCCGGGCTGCGGGTGGAGAAGTTCGTGCGCGGCTCCACGGCGGGATTCAACACCCCGGCCTTTGTGGTCGATACGATGGGCGGGGGCGGCAAACGCGACGGCCATTCCCACGAACATTACAACCCGCAGACCGGCATCGCCGTCTTCAGGAGCCCGAGCGTGAAGCCGGGGGTGCGCTTCCTCTACTTCGACCCGCTGCACGAACTCGACGAAGTGACCCGCGCCCGGTGGCAGATCGCCCCGGAGCGGGAGCGGATGGTGGCCGAGGCGCTGGAAGCGGCGGGTTGAGCGCGGGTTGAGCCCCCGGTAAATTCAGCCTCCCGGAAAAAAAGAGAGCGCCGCTTTGCCCGAAGGCGATTGCGGCGCTCCTTTCCAAACCGGAACGAACCGGAAAATATTGACCCGGTCAACCGTTCACCTCCCCCTCACTCGAAGTCGTCGCTCTCGCTGGCCGCCTCCACCAGGCCCTGAAGCGACGGGCTCTCCTTCTTCTGCAGGGCGCGGCGCAGCTTGGTGAGCGCGATGTTCTGCAACTGGCGGATGCGCTCGCGCGTGACGCCGAATTTCTTGCCGACTTCCTCCAGCGTGCGGGGCTTGCCGCCGTCCAGGCCGAAGCGCGAAAAGATGATCTTGCGCTCCCGCTCATCGAGCACGGAGAGGAGGTTGTCGAGTTCGGAGTGGAGATTCTTGTCCCGCAACAGCTCGAAGGGGGTCTGCGCCTCGTCGTCGCCGACGATCTCGCCGAAGGCGGTGGAATCGTCCTCGCTGATCGGGGCATCGAGCGACGCGGGCCGGATCGCCACCGTCTTGAGGTGGGAGACCTTCGCGCTGGAGATGCCGACCTCCTCGGCCAGTTCGTCATCCGTCGGTTCCCGGCCGAGTTCCTCGCTCATCTGGAGGGAGACCCGCCGCATCTTGCTGATTTTGTCCACGAGATGCACCGGCAGCCGGATCGTCTTGCTCTGGTTGGCCAGGGCGCGCTTGATGGACTGCTTAATCCACCACGCCGCGTAGGTGCTCAGCTTGCCCCCCTTGGCGGGGTCAAACCGTTCCACGGCCTTCATCAGGCCGATATTCCCTTCCGAAATCAGGTCAAGGAGCGGGAGGCCGAGGTTCGCGTAGTCGTGGGCGATCTTCACCACCAGCCGGAGGTTCGCACGGATCATCGTGGCCCGCGCCTCGCGATCCCCTTTTTTGATGCGGGCCGCCAGTTCGATCTCCTGCTCAGGGGTCAGGAGGGCAATCTGTCCGATCTCCCGAAGGTAAATTTTGATCCCGGAATCTGTGTCTTCTGCCGCCATAACGTTGCCTCTCTGAAAAAGGTTCCCTGGGGATGCGCTGGTTCAAATCTGCCGAAAGAGATCATGAAATCAGCGCTTCCCTATCAATTGATACGTTCCCCGCGCGCATTATGCTCGCGGGCTTTTGTCACTTCGCTCTGTTTCTTCTTGATAATGATATTTACAGACAGCTTCCCGCGCCCGCCGTTCAAAGATCGTTGAAAATACTTCTTCTTTTTTCAGGTTGCGCCTGTTTTCACTATGCAGGTTTCCCTGACCTCCTCCGGAACCCCGGGGGCGAAGGTTTCCGCTCCTTTGCTGTTGCCAGGGACGGGGAAAAACCGCATCATGCCTCATGACTCAAGCGAATGCCTCCGTCGATGCGGCATTCTACCAAGCCGCCGACGATTTTTTTCTCCGGAACGCCGATGTCGGGCTCACTTACGATGATGTGACCCTGGCCACGCTTTACTCCGACGTGCTGCCGCGTCACACGAACCTGGAGACCACCCTGGCCGATTCGCTCCGGCTTCAGATCCCGATCATCTCCGCCGACATGGATACGGTGACGGAGTCGCGCATGGCGATCGCCATGGCCCTGAGCGGCGGGCTGGGGCTCATCCACTACAACATGAGCGAGCGCCAGCAGCTCTCCGAGGTGAGCCGGGTGAAGAACCATGTGCACGGGCTCATTCAGGAACCGATCAAGGTCACGGCGGAGCAGTTGATCGGCGACGTGCTCGCCCTCATCGAGCAGAAGAACTTCTCTTTCAGCACCTTTCCCGTGGTGGACGAGACGGGGCATCTCCTGGGGCTGCTGCCCGGGCACGTGCTCAAGCAGCGCTACGCCGCCAAGAAAGTCGCGGAGGCGATGACGCCGCGGGGGGCGCTCCAGACGCTGCGCCAGAGCGAACTCGGCAAGGACCCGATCGCCGCGGCGGACCGTTTTTTCACCCGCAACCTCGGCATTCACAAGCTGCTCGTGGTGGATGACGAAGACCGGCTGCGCGGGCTCTTTACCCTCAGCGATGTGGAGCAGATCACGCAGGAACACCGCGCCCGGCTCAAACCGGCGCGCGACAGCGGCTTCCGGCTGGTGTGCGGGGCGGCGGTATCGGCCACGCGCAATTCCACGGGCGAACTCGACAAGGAACGCATCCGCAACCATGTCGCCGCGCTGGTGGAGCGTGGCGTGGATGTGATCGCGGTTTCCACCGCCCACGGGCACAGCGAGGGAGTCGGGGAGACCGTCCGGCTTCTGCGGGAGACCTTTCGGGAGCTTCCGATCATCGCCGGGAACGTCACCAGCGCCGCCGGGGTGGAGTATCTGGCGGAGTGCGGGGCAAACGCGATCAAGATCGGGCAGGGCCCGGGGTCCATCTGCACCACGCGGGTGGTGGCCGGGGTCGGCATCCCGCAGTTCACGGCGCTCTACGTCGCCTCCAGGGCGGCGGCGGCGAAGGGGGTGCGCATCATCGCGGATGGCGGCATCACCAAATCCGGCGACATCGTGAAGGCGCTCACGCTCGGGCACGCGGTGATCTGCGGCGGCCTGCTGGCGGGCAGCCCCGAAGCGCCCGGGCGGATCGTGGAGATCAACGGCAAGTTTTACAAACAGTACCGGGGCATGGGGAGCCTCGCGGCGATGCAGGCCGGGTCGGCGGCCCGTTACGGCCACAGCAAGAGCGACGCGAACCGGAAGATCACCAGCGAGGGGATCGAAGCGGTGAAGGAAGTGGCCCCGCCCGTGGACAGCGTGCTCACCCAGCTCGTCGGCGGCATCCAGTCCGGCATGGGCTACCTCGGCGCGCCCGATCTCGCGGAGCTGCGTAAGAAGGCGCGCTATATCCGCGTCTCCCCGGCGGGCCAGCGTGAATCCGGCACGCACGACGTGATCGAGATCAAATCGACGGGGGATCATCCGAAGCATTAAGATGACCTCCCCCCGGCGTCCCGATCTCCTCTCCGTCACGGAACTGACCCGGACTGTCCGGGAAGTGCTTGAGGGAGTGGTGGGCGAGGTATGGGTGGAGGGGGAGATCGCCAACTACCGCAAACAAGCCTCCGGACACCAGTATTTCACGCTCAAGGACGAGAAATGCCAGCTCCCGTGCGTCCTTTTCTTCCGCCCGGGGCTGCGCCATGCCACCATCCCGCTGGAAAACGGGATGCTGGTCCACGCCCGGGGAAACCTGACGGTGTACGAGGCGCGGGGAGCCTACCAGTTGAACATCGCGCAGGTGAGCGCCGCGGGGGCCGGGGCGCTGGCGGCGAAGTTTGAGGCGCTCAAGGCGAGGCTTGCCGGGGAAGGGCTTTTCGATCCCGCCCGCAAACGTCCGCTGCCCCGCTTTCCGGCGGTGATCGGAATCGTCACCTCGGCCACCGGGGCGGTGATCGCCGATATGCTCAACATTCTGGAACGCCGCGCGCCATGGGTGCGCGTGGTGCTCCATCCGGCGCGGGTGCAGGGGGCCGGGGCCGCCCGGGAACTGGCCGGAGCCCTGGAGTGGTTCAATACGCCGGAGGCGCCGAAGGTCGATCTGGTGGTCCTCGCCCGGGGCGGCGGGAGCGCGGAAGACCTCTGGGAGTTCAACGAAGAGATCCTCGCCCGGGCCATTGCCGCCTCGGCGCTGCCGGTCGTCTCCGCCGTCGGCCACGAGATCGACTTTTCCATCTCCGATTTCGTGGCGGACCTGCGCGCACCGACCCCGAGCGCCGCCGCCGAGCTGATCGTGCCGGACGGAGGGGAACTCCGCCGCCGCCTCGCCCAGTGCGGCAGCGTTCTGGAGCGCCATGTTCGCCACGCGATGGAAACGGCGCGCACCCGGCTTCTCCATCTCTCGGGCGAACGGCTGGCGCGCGAACCGCGCACCCGCCTCAACGCCTGGAACCAGCAGCTCGACTACGCCACCGAAGCCCTTCACCGTGCCGCCCGGGAGCAGACGACGGAACGAGGGCAACGGCTGGCCGCCGCCCTGGCCCGTTTGAAGGATCACCGCCCACAGGAGGCGCTCGCGCTCGCCGCTCAAAGAGTCAAGACAACCGAAGCCCGTCTGCACCGATCCCTGGAAGCCCGATACACCCAACAGAGCGAACGGTTCGAGCGGGCCGCCAATCTGCTCCGCGTCCTCGGTCCCGGAGCCACGCTCCGGCGCGGCTACAGCATCACCCGGCTCCCCGATGGAACGATTCTCCGCTCCGTGGACGACGCCCCGGAAGGTACTCTCCTCCAGACCGGGCTTGCCGATGGCCTTCTGGAATCCCGGGTCCACTCCGGGAAAAAGGCGGACTGGGAATCCCGGGGATCGTGAGGGTAAGGGGACGGGCCGGGGAATCCGGAATGAATCCGGCATCCGTGACAAGACGAGCCCATGCCTTCGGGTTGTCGTTCACACCCCGATCACCCCCTTTGGGAGGCATCCAATCGGAGATTGCCTCGCCCGGCGAATCGGGGCATCTTTTTGAGGTGAGGAAAATCATGATGCCGATCTCCCGGCACTCTTTCCGCCATGAACCACACATCAGAACCGTTGTCCGCCCTTGATCCCGCTCCGGAACAACGTGCCGCCTTCACGGAAAGGCTGCACCAGTGGGGGCGGGAAACGCGGTTCCGGCTCTGCTTCCTGCGTTATCGGGTGGCGGACGTCTCGCACACGTCCTCCAGCGATTGGGATCTCGTCGTCCCGGAACCGGTGCCGGCGGCTGCCGAATTGCAGACGCGGATCGGCGCTCCTCTGGTGACGGTCCCCCGGCATTTCGTCACCCAGCATTTTCATCGGGAAGGCCAGATCGACTTTCTCCCGCGTCTCGAGTGGCATGGCTGGGAATACCTGGAAGCCGGACGGTTCTGGAGCCAGGTGAGGTCGGGGGCGGACGGCCTGCCCCGACCCGCTCTGGCTCATGATGCGTGGATCGCCTGGATGACCGGTCTTCTCTGGGGGGCCCGCTTCAATCCCAAATACCGGAACCTCATCCTTCAGGCGTGGGGCGAAGCCCCTTCCGAAATGGAAGCCTGCGCCCGGTGGGCTTTCGGCTGCGAAACCGCCGGGCCGCTCCTTGCCACACTCGCGCGTGGAGAACCGGGGGAGGCGGTCGCCCTCGTTTCGAAGCTGCGCCGGAGCCTCGGCCTTCAATCCCTGCGCCGCTCTCCCCTCAAGGCTCTCGCAGGCTGGTGGAACCATTGGCGCGGGGAAGCCCGCCTCCACCGCTCCCCCCCCTACCCATGGATCGCTTTTCTGGGGTCGGACCCTGCCCTCGTCGCCATCATTCACCGGAAACTGGCCGAATACCTGGAAGCCCGCCGCTTTCACCTGATCTCGACGGGCTGGCGCCCCTTCCTTTTCGGGAAGACAGATTCCACGTCCGCCGGTCGCCCCCCCCTCCACCCCGCCGCTCTGGCGTTCGACTGGTGGGTGGGGTGGCTCAAATACCTCCATGCCCGGGCTATCCACAGTATGGTCCTCTCGGAAGGGGGCTACCCCGATCTACTCGCGGACCCCGAACGACATGGGTATTCCGCTTCCTCTCCCCGGCTGGAGATGATCCTGCGTTTTTTCCCCCCACTCGACCGGGTGATCATTCTGGACACCGATCCGGCAAAGGTAACCGAACGCAACCCCTCGGTTTCGCCGGAGGAGGCTCGCGCCCGCACCAAGGCGTACCGTCGTCTGGCAGATCGGGAGTCCCATTTTCTTCTGGACGCCGAGCAACCAGTGGAGGTCGTCGTCGATCAGATCATCAAACGCATTTTCAGCCCCAGCCCCACCACTCCTTGAGCGCCACTCCTCTTCCGCCGCCGCCGCGAATCGCCCATTTCATGCCTCATTATCCTTCACTGGAAGGGACGACCGCCTTCTGTCGCGGGCTTTCCGGGGCGATGAACACACTCTGGCCCGGCTCCTGCCCCATCATTACCATGCGTTCCGGGCCGATGCCCGACAACAGAATCACCCCGCTGCTTCAATACCCTGCAACCGGCAGACGAAGCCGCTTTTCCCTGCCCCGGACGTTGAAAGAGGATATCCGCTCCGGCCGTCATCGGCTGGAGGGAATCGTCCTGCACGGGATGTTCAACCCGATCGCGGTCAGGATGGGCGCTTACCTGAAAAAAATCGGCGTCCCGTATCTCTTCATTCCGCACGACCCGTACGTCGCCGGGATTCTCCACCACTCCCGGCTCAAGAAACTTCTCTGGTGGCACCTTTTTGAGAAACGCTTCATCGAAAACGCGGTTGCCCTGCAACTCCTGGACGAAAGCCACGAAGAGCCGCTGCGCAAGCTCGGCTGCCATGTACGCACGTTCGTCATTCCCAACGGGTGCGAGATCGCAACCGCCAGCCAACTCTCCGCAAACGCCCGTATCCCCGGCAGCGGCAACCCGATCCGCCTGCAATTCCTGGGCCGGATGGATCGCAACCACAAAGGGCTGGATCTACTGCTCGAAGGCTTCGCCCTTTACCTGAAATCGCCGCCCGCCGATGCCCGGCCCGTGGAACTCTTCCTCTCCGGCAATGACTGGCACGATCGCAAGGAGCTGGAGGAACTGGCAAGCCGGCTCGGCATCACCGGCAGCGTCGTCTTTACCGGAAGGCGAGACGAATCGAGCGTGGCGATCTTTTCCGAAGCAGACATCGCCATTCTTTCCTCCCGTTTTGACGGATTTGGCCTGTGCATCATCGAGGCGATGCTGGCCGGTCGTCCCGTTCTGGTATCAGAGCGTGCGGGAGTTGCCACCCATGTCAGGAAAGCCGGTGGCGGCTGGTGTTTCCCTCCCAGGCCGGAGGCCATCGCCGATGCCATTCGCACCGCCATCGGGGAACGCGCACGCTGGCCGGAGATCGGAGAGGCCAATCACCGTTATGTGACCGGTCATCTGAGCTGGGAACAGATCGCCCGGCAGACGGCGGAAGCCTACCGGCAAATCTTTTCCAAGGCTTGAGGAGGTTCTACCGCAGCGTCTCCATCACCACCAGCGCCACCCGCTCCCGCACCACTTCAAGCGGAGGCATGGTATCGACTTCAACCATCCTCAGCCCGATCTCCCCGAGCGAACGGGCGCGCTCCATCCTCCGGGCAATCTCCGGCGGGGTGAGTTCCGCCTTGCGCCGGTGAATCGCCTCGGGATCTCCGGTCAGGCTGACGACCAGATCCGGACGGGGAGCCATGCGGATGGCCCACCGCGCCCACAGGGGCGAAGCGGCATAGCGGACGCTCTCCGGGTCGATCACGTAATTGAAGAGATAGCGATCCCCGAGGACCAGCCGTTGCCGCAGCAGGCTCGGCAAAACCCGAAGCGCGTAGGCCGCCCAGGAAAGCCCCAGGTTGCGCAAAAGCCTCAGGAAGGAAAGGAGCCTCCCCAAAAAGCCGGGGCGGGGCGGCCGGGGAACAAAGCGGCCCCCCCCGGGGGGAACCGTCAGGTCAAGCGGTTGATCCCAGCGCGGCACCCAATGATGATAACGAAATCCGAGGAAGAAGGGAATCGTTTCCGCGGCCAGTCCCCCGGCGATACTGGTTTTGCCCACCCCGTCGGGGCCCACCAGAACGATCCACCGCCCTTGACGCGAGAGGGTCACGAGAAACTCCGCAGCCAGAAAACGCAGCAGCCGGGAGAGACTCCCGCGAAGGTCAGACACCCCCCGATGGCGCCACAAGCTGCCGCGCAGCTTGCCGACAGCGTCTTCCAGAGCGCGGACATCGCGCTTCCAGATCATCCCCACCACGCGCTCTCCCCAATCCGGGCCGAACGCATTCGCCACCGAACGGGAAAACGCCTCCCTGTCTTCCGCGATCCATTGCTCCAGCAACTCCCGGTATTCCTCACGGTAACGCCCTTCCGGGAGCAGATGCCGGCAAAGGACAATCATCGCCTGATGCGATCGCGCGGGCTCAAACCATTTTTCGCGTTCCGTGGCATTGCCAAAAAGCTCCTCCGCTCTCAGATAAAGGGGGCCGCACCACCCTTCGCCTCCGGATCGGAGATGAATGACGGCGCACGCCGGAACGGTTGTCCGCAGCAGTTTAACCTCCGTGAGCCCGTAACGCCGGACCACCCGGATCACTTCCGCTCCGAGCTTTCCGGCGAAAGCGGCGATGGCCTCCTGCGCATGGGAAAGATCGAAAGGAGAGCGCAGGGCAAGATCCAGATCCCCCCCGGCCAGAGCGGGCAGCTTCATCGGCTTGACGCCGCGAGAGGCGAATTCGTCCCAGAGCGTTTCGAGGGGGATGGTCTCCATGGCATGTCATCCTCCGGAATCAGCGGCAGAGCGTTCGTGCCAGCACGAGGGGGCCGGGTCTGATCGTCCAGAAATTGAAGCGAGATGGTACAATCCATTTTTATGTTTGGAAAACACAATTCCCGCCCCGGCGCCCGAAGCGGCATTCCGGTAAAAATTAAAAGCCCCCAGGTTTGCATCGGCGGCGGTTTTCCCCCTAAATTCCCCCGGCTGCCGTACGCACGCCTCACTCTCCCGTTTTTCTCCCATGAAAATCCTTCTTTCCGCTTATGCGTGCGAACCGGGCCGGGGATCAGAGCCGGGCGCGGGGTGGGAATGGGTGGAATCGCTTTCCGCCACGCATACCCTCTGGGTGATTACCCGGGCCAACAACCGGCCTGTCATTGAGGCCGCGTCTCCCCCCCGGGAGATTCGCTTCGTTTACGTGGACCTGCCGCCCTATCTCCGTTTCTGGAAAAAAAAAGGGCGTGGGGTGAATCTCTACTACCTGCTCTGGCAGTGGGTCGCCTGGTGGAAAGCCCGGCGGATCGTCCGGCAGGAACGGATTGATCTCGCCCATCACGTCACCCTCATGAGCGTGACCCGCTTCAGCTTTGTACCGCTGCTGGGGATTCCGAGTATCATCGGTCCCGTGGGCGGGTTGCAGACGGTTCCCCCCGGGGGACGTCCTCTCATCCGCCACCGGTTTCGCGAATGGGTGCGCGATGCGGTGGTCGCCACACTGGCCTGGAATCCCCTCTTTCGCCTCAGCATGAGGCGGGTGAGTCGGCTCGTGCTCGCTACCAACTCGGGGCGCGCGGCCCTTCCACCCGCCATTGATGCCAAGGCGATCGGGCCGTTCCAGATCGCCGCTCCCCCGGCTCCGCCTCCCGCCGCCAATCTCCCGCCGCCGGGCTGGATCACCGGGCACTTCCGCGTCCTCTGGTCCGGCCGTCTGGAAGATCACAAGGGGCTGGAGCTTCTCATCCATGCCGTCCATCAGCTCCAGCGGGAGAATGCTCCGGTTCTGGCCGATCTCCAGGTAATCATCACCGGAAACGGCCCGGAAAGAACCGGCTATGAAAGGCGGATTCGCGAAGGGGGGCTGGAAGCATTCTTTCATTTCGCCGGTTTTCTGCCCCGGGAGGAATACGAAGCCCTCTGGCATTACAGCGATGTCTTTGTGTTCACGAGTCTTCGGGAGACGACCGGGGTGGCCCTGATCGAAGCGATGGGGCGGGGCAAGCCGGTCGTGGTAATCGACAACGGCGGACCCGGGGAGATGGTAGCCCCCGATGGCGGCATCCGGGTGGCGTGCTCCACTCTGGAGGAAGCCGTCGGCGGCTTTGCCCGCGCGTTGAGTGAACTCCACGCCTCTCCTTCCCTCCGCGCCCGGCTTGGCCGGAATGCCAAAGCGCTGGTTGAAGCGAATTTCACCTGGGAAGCCGTCAGCGCCCGGATGCGGGCGCTTTACGAAGAGGTGGCCGCCTCACCGGGGCGTTCCGGGTGATAAAACCGCCCCGATCACCGCCCCGAGCGCCTCCCGCATGACCGGGAGTTCCCAGAGATCGCTCCGGTGACCGGGCAGGAAGACGGCGAGCTTTGGCGCGCTTGCGCTTCGCCACGCGCACGGGTGGGTTTCCCCGCCCGCCTCAAGCCGGGCGATCTCTTCGAGCGGACCGCTTTCCGCCAGCCGGATGTAAACCTCATCCCTCGGCAACCAGCCGCGCCGCCACGGGGCGCTCCAGCCGGGCGATCCGGCAACGATCTCGCACGGGAGATGCGGATGCGCGGAGGCGGGGCGCTCCCCGTCCGCCTGCCAGACCCAGCGGCGGCCGATCCACCGGACGTATTCCGGCCAGTCGCTCCAGGCTCCGATCCCGCAGTGGGAAACGAGCGTGGGCCTTCCGCCGGTGATCCAGCCGCCGACCAGCTCGCGCGTCCTCTCCGAGGGGGTCTGCCGGGTATGATAGATGACCATCAGATCCGCGCCCTCCAGCTCTTGCGCCGTTACCTCGCGCTCTTCCAGCGGCACCAGCGTGACGCCAAACCCGAGCGCGGAGAGCGCCGCCAGCAGGCCGTCGCGCCCGCTCCGGTGCAGATCGGCCTCCCAGTGATGCACGTCCGCGAGCACCACGGCCCGCCCGGGCGATTCCCGGCACGGTTGCGGCGGGTGGTCGGGCACCTCCAGCGGCGCGTACTTCACGCCGGAGGGAAGCGCCACGCTCCGCTGATGCAGCGCAGATTCGTGGGCCGCGTAGACCATCCGCGTTCCCCAGACTCCCTGGGCCGCCTCGCACCGGAACGGCTCCGTCCCGGCAAGATCGCGGATGAGCCGGGCAAAAGCGTCCTCGCCCGGCTCAATCTCAAACCGCTGCACTCCTTCGGAGGTGAGAAGCTCCACGGCACCCCCATTGAACCGGAGCCATCCCCCGGGCCCCTGAACCGAGACGCTGTAACCGTCCGGCGAAGGCGGGCCGGAAAGAAAGATCGCCTGTTCCCCGCCCGGGTAACGGGCGAAGACCACCGCATGATGCTCCACGGCGTGGCCGTAGCGCCGCTCGCCCCGGTGGTCGATCCCCGCGAGGATGGACTCCGGCGGGCCGTCGAAAAAGAAGTTCGCCATGTCAAACCAGTGCGATGTCCACGAGAGCAGATCCCAGTCGTCCGTCACCCGTCCGGTGAAGACCGGGTTCGGACCGACCGCTCCCGCGCGCACCAGCTCGCGCATCCGTTCGTAGCCGGGCTCATAGCGCCGCTGATGCGCCACGGCAAGACGCGCCCCCGCCCGCTCGCACGCTGCAAGCACCGCGTCGATCTCGCTGTTATCGAGCGCCACCGGCTTTTCGCACAGAATCCGCTTCACCCCGGCGGCCACCGCCTCCAGCACCTGCGGGGCGTGAAGCGGCGGCCATGTCACGATGCTGACGAGATCGGGCACCACGGCGGCGTAGAGCGCCTGCGGGGTGGCAAAAAGGTTTTCCGGGGGAAGCCCGAACGCCTCGCCGAACGCCGCGAGGTTTTCCGGATCGGGATCGACTCCGTAGAGCGTGACCCCGGGAAAGGCGGCGCGGTAGCCTCTTGCGTGAACGTGCCCCTGGGCAAAACCTTCCTTGCCTGGGACGAAACGGCCGCAGCCGATCACGGCGGCGGAAACGGGAATGGTGGAACTCATGGGAGAAGCAGTAACCGAAAACCGTCCGGGCCGCGTCTCCGTTCCGCCATCGGAATATGGTATCCGCGCCGGGCCGCGGGGATACCGCCGCCCGTCGGTTAATGTCTTTCCTTCGCGGGGAAAATCGGTCAATAGAATCCTTCTCCCGATGAACGATCTCATCCTCGAATGCGGGTCCGGCTCGGCCCGGAGCCTGCCCCTCCACCGGAACCGGGGGCTGGAGCTGGTCTCCCTCGTGCGCGGGCGGCTTTTCTGGCAGGTGGAGGGGGTGACGTGGGTGGTCAAACCGGGCTCCCTCTTTTTCACGCTGCCGTGGGAACTGCACGGCAGCCTGCTCGCCTTCGAGCCGGGGCATTACTGGGATTTCGTGGTATTGCGGCTGGAAACGGCGGACCCGATGAAGCCGGGTGAGATCGTCCTCCCCCCGGCGCTCGGGTTTTCCCCGCAGGAAAGCGCCCGCATCGGCTCCCTCCTGCGCCATCGGCGAGCCCCGACGCTCCCGGGAACCCCGGCGCTCGCCGCCACGCTCGCCCAGCTCGTTCACGAATGCCGCACACCGGGGCCGTACGCCCCGCGCCGGATCGCCGCGCTCGCCACCCTCGCGCTCACCGGGCTGGCCGAAGCGCTCGAAACCGGCCCGGGCGACCGGCCCGAAACGCTCACCGCCCATCGGATCGCCCGGGTGATCGACCGGCTGCGGGCCGACCCGGCGCGCCCGTGGCCGCTCGCGGAAATGGCGGCGCTCGCCGGGCTGCGCAAGAGCCGCTTCATCGAATGTTTCAGCCGGGAAACGGGCGACACCCCGGTGCAGTTTCTTCACCGGCTGCGGATCGAAGAGGCGCGGCGGCTCCTGCGGGAGACCGGCTGGGAGATCACCCGGGTCGCCCACGAATGCGGCTACGGCACCAGCCAGTATTTTGCCCGGATGTTCCGACGGCTCACGGGGGTTTCGGCCTCCGCGTTCCGGGCCGGGAAATAAAAAAGTCGTGCGGGGATTGCATCGGTGGCCGGTTTTCTTCAGGATCGCCAACCCATGAGTACCCCTGAAAACCCGACTCTGGTCCGCAGGCTGGGCCTCTTTTCGCTGATTGTCTATGGAGTGGGCGACATGGTGGGCGCCGGGATTTACGGCACCATCGGCATCGCCGCCGGTGTCCTCGGCAACGCGGTCTGGCTCTCTTTCGTCATCTCGATGGTGGCCGCGATGCTCACCGGCCTCTCCTACGCCTCCCTCGCTTCCCGTTACCCGAAGGCGGGCGGAGCCGCCTATGTCGCCCACCGGGCCTACGGCAGACCGCTCCTTTCCTATGTGGTCGGGCTGGCAGTGGCCGTCTCCGGGCTCACCTCCATGGCCGCGGGGGCGCATGTCTTCGCGACGAACCTCGGCGTGATCGTCCCGGTGCTCCCGTTCGGGGTGATCCTGCTCGGCTTTCTCGTCCTGCTGGCGGTGATCAATCTCATCGGCATCCGTGAATCCATGATGACCAACCTGATCTGCACCGCCGTGGAGGTCGGCGGGCTGGTCTTCATCATCATCGTGGGGGCGAAATACTGGGGCAGCGTCGATTACCTGCAAGTCCCGGAAGGGACGACGCTCGGGGCTTCCATGCTCCTTTCCGGCGCGGTGCTCACGTTCTACTCCTTCGTCGGGTTCGAAGACATGATCAACGTGAGCGAGGAGGTGAAAAACCCGCAGCGCAACATGCCCTGGGGGATCGTTCTCGCCCTCGGGATCACCACCGTTCTCTATATCCTCGTCAGCGTCACCGTCGTTTCCGTCGTGCCGCCGGAACATCTCGCGGATGCCCGGCGCGGGGCGCCGCTCGCCCAGATCACCGCCGTGGCCACGCCATGGCTCCCGGGCTGGGTCTACACGGCGATCACCCTCTTCGCCGTCGGCAACACCGCGCTCATCAACTACATCATGGGCTCACGTCTTCTCTACGGGATGGCCCGGCAGCGGCTGGTCCCGGCACCGCTCGGGCGCGTGCACCCGGTTTTCCGCACGCCGCATATCGCCATCCTGACCCTCGGCGGAATCGTTTTGCTGCTCTCCTTTTCCGGGAACATCAGCCAGCTTGCCTCCGCCACGGCCCTGCTGCTGCTGGGCTGCTTCTGCGTGGTCAACGCATCGCTCATCACCCTGAAGTTCCGCCCCGGCGAGCCGAAGGGGGCGCTGGAAATCCCGATCATCATCCCGGCGCTCGGGATGTTCGTCTGCTTCGGGCTGATCTTCGCGCGGCTCACCGCCGAAACGGCGGACCCCCGGGCTCCGCTCATCGCCGGGGTGATGGTCGCGCTCATCCTCGCGCTTTACCTCGTGCTCCGGCCCAGGAACGTGATGGGCGCGGAGGAAGAGGAATAAGGCCGCCTTCCCGGCTCACGCCTCCGGCTTCCACGCCTTCCCCTTGCGGGAACCGAAAATCGCCGTGCCGACCCGAACGAACGTCGCCCCTTCCTCGATGGCGATCGGAAAATCGTGGCTCATCCCCATGGAAAGCTCCGGCAGGGGCACGCGGAACTCCCGGGCGAGCCGGTCCCGGCACTCCCGCAACGCCCGGAAATACGGGCGGGATGCCTCCGGCTCCGGCGTGAAGGGAGGGATCGCCATCAACCCGTCGATCTCCAGGCGATCGAGGGCGAGGAGTTCCTCCATCTCCGCCCGGATCGCCTCCGGATTGAAGCCGAACTTGCTCCCCTCCCCCGCCACGTTCAGCTCCAGCAGCACCTTGGGAAAGAGCCCGAGTTCCGCCGCCACGCGGTTCACCTCCCGGGCAAGCGCAAGCGAGTCGATCCCGTGCAGGCGTTCGAAAAGCGGCAGCGCCTGCCGGATTTTGTTCGATTGCAGGTGGCCGATGAGGTGCCAGCGGGCCCGCTCCGGCAGCCGGGGAATCTTCGCGCGCGCCTCCTGCACCCGGTTTTCGCCAAAAAGAAGCTGGCCTGATGCGATCGCCTCCCCCACCGCCTCGGGCGGGTGCGCCTTGCTCACCGCGATGAGCGCCACCGCCCCGGCGGAACGCCCGGCACGAGAGGCCGATGCTTCGATTTGCCCCCGCACTTTCTCCAGATTGTCACCGATTGATTCATTCATAAAAGTGGGTTGACCGAGGTCCAGACTTGGTTATTAGATTGTTTAATGGTTCCAATGCACATCGAGACCCTCAAGATTTTCTGCGACGTGGTTGAAACCGCCAGCTTTTCCAGGGCAGGCGAGCTTAATTCCATGACACAGAGTGCCGTCAGTCAACAGATTCTCTCTCTGGAGAAGAAACTGGGGCGCACGCTGCTGGAACGGGGGCGGCGACAATGCTGTGTGACCCCGGAGGGTGCGGTGCTGCTGGAAGCCGCCAAGGAGATTCTGGCCATCTACGACGGGCTCGACGAACGCTTTCACGAACTGGCCAACGTGGTGGCGGGGGAACTGCACATCGCCGCCGTCTATTCGATCGGCCTGCACGATCTCCCCCCCTACCTGAAGGAATTCCGGCGGCTCTACCCGATGGTGGATGTCCATGTCTCCTACCGGCGTTCCGCGCAGGTCTACGCGATGGTGCTCAGCGGGGAGGCCAATTTCGGGCTCGTCGCCTACCCGGCCATGCGCAAGGGGATTCAGGTGGAGCCGTTCATGGACGACGAACTGGTGCTCATCTGCCACCCCTCGCACCCGCTGGCCACCTGCAAACGGGTGGCGCCCGAGGCGCTCAAGCGGGAGAAGTTCATCGCGTTTGACCCGGACCTCCCGACCCGGCAGTTCATCGACCGCCACTTCCGCGAATACGGCGTCTCACTCGGCAACACGCTGGAGTTCGACAATATCGAAACGGTGAAACGGGCCGTGGAGATCGAGCAGGGGATCTCCATCGTGCCGCTGGCGAGCGTGCGCTCCGAGGTGGAGGGGAAGACGCTGACCGCCGTGCCGCTGGAGCCGGAGCTGCGCCGCCCGATCGGCATCCTCCTCAAGCGCAACCGCCCGCGAACCCCCGTGGTGCGCGAGTTCATCAAGCTGCTCCAGACGGTGAGCGCGAAGATCGACCCGCACCGGGCGGCGGCCCTCCCCCCGGCGCTCCCGGAGGGGAAAGGGTGACGCCCGCCTGCTGTTAGGGTCTGTTAACATAACGAGAAATGAGGATAAAAGAGCGATTTTTGAGCCAAAAATGGGGTGATGAAGGTGGCCGAATCGGGATTCGGACGCCTGAAGAGCGCCGT
>Ga0206106_100385_pt1 | contig 40571 bp, 35 predicted proteins | sample 1B1ome_FD_148677 | JGI IMG/M metagenome (GOLD analysis project Ga0206106, IMG submission 148677) | Enriched microbial communities from leaf-cutter ant dump, University of Wisconsin, Madison, United States - 1B110A | ecosystem: Environmental > Terrestrial > Nest > Insects nest > Nest dump | place... | reverse complement strand
AAGTGGACGATGCCTATACAAAATTGGGGTATTGTTTTAAACCAATTTATGATTATATTTGAAAAAAGGCTCAGATTATAAATCCAAACCCTAACTTTTTAACTTACACACTTGGTGGGATAGTGTCTATTTTATATTTTTAAATAGAAAGAATCCCAACTTCTTAATAAAAAAACTTACACAGAATATTCTGTGTAAGTTTTAAATTTCAGCTAAACGATTTTTATATCATGTTTAAAACCGTTTAAAAATACTTTTCTTCATCTTGTACTACATGTACAGCTTCTAAAAGATAAAGGTCTCTTTTTAGGTTTTTAATCCAGTCGTTTCTCTTTTTAGAAAAAACTTCATCATTTTTCATTCTTTCTTGTTCATCTGCATGAAGCGTGAAATTCAAACCATTATTGTATTTGGTAAGAGCATCAAATTTTTCAACTTGTTGCTTTCTCTCTTTCATTAAATCGAAAAACTTGGTTTGATTCAAAGTAATGGATTTGGTATCGCTTAAATCTTTACGCCATTTTGCAGATTCTAAAAGAAGTTGGTAAGTGGCGTTGTTTTTTATTCTTTCAGCCGATTGAGCCTCAATTTCTTCCATGTTAATTTTCTTCCATGGAGTGTATTCTGCCGCAGGAATCTGGTCCCAAGGCAATGCAAATTCATCGTACTTTTCGCCTATTTCATCGTGTGTAAAATAGTTGTCCATTACCACATCGGATCCTACTCCTTTTAGCTGCGTGGATTTTCCACTTATTCGGTAGAATTTTTGTACGGTAAGTTTTACATCGCCATAATCGTTTCTGCTGTTTAAAAACTTCTTTAAGGGAACAAATACTTGCACAGTACCTTTTCCGTAAGAATGTGGCGATCCGACAATTACTCCTCTGTGGTAATCTTTTATAGCTCCGGAAAGAATTTCGGAAGCAGAAGCGGATAATTCGTTTTGCATAATTACCAATGGACCTGTCCAGATAGGATCGTTGGTTTTGTTTTTCATTACTTGGATTTTCCCTTGTCCGTCTTTCACTTGAACCACGGGACCATTGTCCATAAACAATCCCATGATATCTACCACTTCCGATAGGGAACCACCTCCATTATAACGAAGGTCTAAAATAATTCCTTTGATGTTTTGTTTTTTCAGTTTTATAATTTCATTCTTCACATCATCGGAAGCATTCCTTCCTTTGGGATCGTTGAAGTTCGCATTGAAGCCCGGAAGGTTGATAAATCCGTATTTATCGCCATTATCTGTATTGATCACAATGCTTTTGGCATAAGTATCTTCAATTTCAATTTCATCCCGAATAATGGTAATATCTTCTGTAGCACCATTTTTCTTTTTCAGAGTTAGTACCACAGGAACATTTTTCGGACCGCGGATATATTTTACAACTTCTTCTACCAACATTCCTACTACATTGATGGTTTCATCTTTTGGAGATGGTTTCACTTTTAGAACTTCATCGCCTTCTTCTATTTTTTTAGATTTCCAAGCCGGAGCTCCTACCACCAAAGGGCCAATATAGAGCCTTCCTGTTTTTTCAGAAATTTGGGCACCTATTCCGGTAAATTGTCCTGAGAAATTGGCATCGAAATCATCTTTATCGTCGGGGGAATAGTAATTGGAATGCGGATCGAAAACTTCGGTATAAGCATTCATATATACATCGAAAAACTTGTTTTTATCGCGTTTTTTAAATCTGCGAAACATGTTTTTCATCAAACTTTTTACCTCTTCAGTAGCTTTTATTTTTTTCTCGTCTATGGAAATGGGTTCGTATTTTATGGTATCCACTCCATGGTTGGCAATAACGGAATCCTTTTTCTTTTTCTGGGATTCCTCTTTGTCTATCATGGTTTGCATTTCCTGAAGGATGTTGTATTTAATGTATTTTTTCCAGTCGCTGTACTGTTCGTCTTTATTGGCTGGATATGATTTTTCTTTAGGTTCTAAAATAAATTCTTCATCCTCATTCATATCGATAGGTTGATCCAAGATTTCAAGACTCATCTTTTCAATTTCGTCCATCCTTTGATAATAGCGATCTACTGTAAGGTTATAAAAAGAGGTGTTTCCTTTTTTCAGATAATCGCCCAATTGGGTTTTACTTTTTTCAAACTCATTGATATCTGTTTGTAGAAAATATCTTTTCATGGGATCTAAAATCTCCATGTATTTTTTATAAACATCTATTGAATAGGCTTCATTAATAGGCTTTGGACTGTAACTTAGGTAAGAAAGCGTGTTGCCTACACTAATCATAATGGTTTGCATTCTTTCGTTCTCATTTTGTGGAGAATTGAAACAAAACGTCAGCGTTCCCAGAGAAGCCAACAATAGAAATTTATTAAATCGGAAAAAATTTTTGAACATTCTTGTGGTTTAAGATAAGGTTTCAAATTTACTATCTTATTTGCAAAAAAGCGATGAAATTTTTGACTAATTTTGTACAGAGATAAATTTTAAAATGGATAGACCTTATATATTAGTTACAAATGACGATGGAATTACCGCTCCGGGAATCCGAAAACTTACCCAAATAATGAACCAAATTGGAGATGTAGTGGTAGTAGCGCCCGATTCTCCCCAAAGTGGAAAATCACATTCTTTAACCATAGAAGTTCCTTTGCGCTACGAATCCATCGAGCTTGAAGGACCTCAACAAGATTTTGCTTGTAGTGGCACACCTGTAGATTGTGTAAAGATTGCTTTGGATAAAATATTAGTCAAAAAACCTGATATTGTGGTTTCAGGGATTAATCACGGATCCAATTCCTCCATCAATGTTTTATATTCCGGAACCATGTCAGCAGCTATTGAAGCAGGAGTAGAAGGACTTCCGGCGATTGGATTTTCCTTGCAGGATTTTCGTTACGATGCCGATTTCGATGCGGCAGAAGATTATATAAAGGAAATTGTTCAAAAAAGTTTAAAACATTCTATGCCAAAAGGTGTGGTACTGAATGTAAACATTCCCAAACTGAAAAAAGAAGAAATAAAAGGAATAAAAATTTGCCGCCAAGCCGATGCCAAATGGGTAGAATCTTTCGATGAAAGAATTAATCCTCATGGGAAAAAATATTATTGGCTTACAGGAAAATTCAATAGCAATGATGAAGGGGAAGATGCCGATGAAGTAGCGCTATCCCGAGGATATATTTCTATTGTTCCGGTAAATTTCGATTTCACCGATTATCATTATATGAAGGAACTCGATCGGATTATGAATTAAAAACCGAGTTTTTGGAAATCAATTGGTTTTAATAGAAATCCTTTTTAGGCAAAAATTTAGAAGCTTCCTAATTTATAAGAATTAGCCGAGTATTTCTTAAGGTATTCCCCTTGAAAAACCTTATTTTTGTTGTTTTAAGAATTTAATGAGAATGGATTATTTGAAAGGTTTGAACCCCTCTCAATACGAAGCGGTAACCACTTTGGAAGGACCGCTAATGGTACTTGCCGGAGCGGGTTCCGGAAAAACAAGAGTTTTAACAATGCGCATTGCTCACTTAATCGAAAGTGGAGTAGATCCTTTTCATATTTTGGCTTTAACCTTTACCAATAAAGCGGCCAAAGAAATGAAAGAACGTATTGCAAAAGTAGTAGGAGAAAGCAATTCTAAAGGAATTTGGATGGGAACTTTCCACTCGGTATTTGCCAGAATTCTCAGAAGTGAAGCCGAGCGTTTGGGATTTCCTTCCAATTTTACCATTTACGACACCCAAGATTCTCAAAATACGATAAAGAAAATAATCGCTCAAATGGGCGTGGACGCGGATGTTTATAAACCTAAAAAAGTACTTTCCAGAATTTCCCAATACAAAAACAATTTAATTACCGTTAAAGCCTATTTTAATAGTCCGGAACTTATAGAAGCCGATAAAATGGCGAACATGAAACACATAGGAGATATTTATCGTAAATATGTGGAAACTTGTTTCAAATCGGGAGCGATGGATTTCGATGATTTGCTTTTGCGCACCAACGAATTGCTTACGCGTTTTCCCGAAGTTTTGGCTAAATATCAAGATCGTTTCCGCTATATTTTGGTGGACGAGTACCAAGATACCAATCACTCACAATATTTAATTGTAAAAGCTTTGGCTTCCAAATTCGAGAATATTTGTGTGGTGGGAGATGATGCTCAATCGATTTACGCTTTTCGGGGAGCTAATATTTATAATATTTTAAACTTTAAAAAAGACTATCCGGATGCAATTTCCGTAACACTTGAGCAAAATTACCGCTCTACACAGAATATTGTAAATGCAGCGAATGATGTAATTTCTAAAAACCAACAACAATTTAAAAAGAACGTTTTCAGTGCAAATGAAGTAGGCGATAAAATCCGTGTTTATAGAAGTTTATCCGATGCTGACGAAGCTAATTTTGTGGCTTCCGAAATTTTTGACAACAGCCTGAGAAATCAAAGAAAATACAGCGATTTTGCTATTCTTTACAGAACCAATTCCCAAACCAGAGCTTTTGAAGATGCTTTGCGCCGAAAAAACATTCCGTATAAAGTTTATGGCGGACTTTCTTTTTACCAAAGAAAAGAAATAAAAGATTTGCTCGCTTATCTTCGTTTGCTTGTAAATGAAAACGATCAGGAAGCTCTGTTTAGAATTATCAATTATCCAAAACGTGGGATTGGTCTTACCACACAAAACAAATTAATTGTTTCTGCCAATGAATTGGGAATTTCCATTTCGGAAATATTAAATCATCTCGATATTTATGGTAAAAAAACAGGATTGAGTCCTGCAACTTTGCAAAAACTCGATGATTTTTGGAGCATGATAAAAGCCTTTCAGGTGATGATGAAAGAGAATAATGTTTATCAGGTTGCCATGGAAGTTTCGCAGAAAACAGGATTTATAAAATATTTGAAAGAAGACCAAACTCCGGAAGGAATTTCCCGCATTGAAAACATTCAGGAGTTGATGAATTCCTTACAAGGATTTATCGAAGAACAAGAACAATTGGAAGGCGGCGATGCAAGTTTATCTGGTTTTTTGGAGAATATTGCGCTATCTTCCGACACTCAGGAACAAAACGAAGACGATAATAAAGTTTCCTTAATGACCATTCATTTATCCAAAGGTTTGGAATTTCCTGTGGTTTATCTTGTGGGCTTGGAGGAAGATTTGTTTCCATCTTTTATGAGCAGCAGTTCTCGTGAGGATTTGGAGGAAGAAAGAAGACTTTTTTATGTGGCTTTAACTCGTGCTGAAAAAGAAGCGATTTTCACTTATGCTACTTCGCGTTTTCATTGGGGGAAAATTGTAGATGCCGAACCCAGCCGATTTTTAAGCGAAGTAGATGCTAAATTTTTAGATTTTGTAAATCCTGCCATAGAGCGGAAATTTGTAAATCATTCAGGATTGCAATCCGATCTTTTCGGCGATTCTCCTCAACCGCGTTTTTATAAAAAGGAAAAACCATCGCAGGAAAATAAAATAAAAGTTCCTCAAAATCTAACTCCCATTTCTTCGGCAAAAATTAAAAATCCTTCGGGAGGAACAACCGAAAATATAGAAGTCGGAGATCGCGTGCGCCACGATCGTTTCGGTGTGGGAGAAGTGATTTTCCTCGATGGAAGCGATCCCAAAAACATCAAGGCAAAAGTTCTTTTTGATCGGGAAGGAGAGAAAAATCTGATTTTAAAATTTGCAAAACTGACGAAAGTTTAATTTTGATTTTAAAATTTAAAACTTTTGATCGTTTTCCTAATAATTATCATGTAGTAATGCGGAGTTTCCATTACTTTGTTCGGTAATTCTTTCGTATTTTTGTGTTTACTAATTGTCAGAAAATCTTTTATTTAAATCATATTTTAATTTACGACATGAAAAAATTAGGAATTTTATTGTTAGGTGTTCTTTTCATCACAGCTTGTAATTCGAAATCCGATCAGGAAGTGGTACAAGAAGTAGTAAAATTACAATCCGAAGCCGCCATTCCTTTGGATGCTTCTCTTAAAAAAATAAGTAGCATTGCGGTAAATGAAGATTTAAATGTTAGTCTTTACAGCAAATCGGATACTTTAAGAACAGAGTACGAAACTTTGTATTTTCAGGTGCAGGACAAAGATGGAAATATCATCAACAATGCGCCAATTTATATAGAACCTTTTATGGCGATGGGAGAAGAAGGACATGGTGGACACGGAGTTCCTACTTTGCAACCTGTTTATAATCCTGAAAACCAAACTTACGAAGGAGGTGTATTTTTTAGCATGCAGGGATATTGGGATATTAAAATGAAAATAAATGGAGAAGATGCGAGTTTTACTCAAATATTTTCTTTGTACAAAAGGAATACAGAAAAATTATTTAAAATAGACGAAGGCTCCGATGGAGAGCATTATTCGGTTGTTTTAAAAACTCCCGAAGTTGAAGAATGGAAAGTAGGAGAGAATGAATTTTCTATATTGATAAATAAAGTAATGAACAATGTAATGTTGTTTCCTGAGGAAAAAGATTTGGAAGTAAGTTTGTTTGTAACTCCCGAAAATTCCGATTCCGAAGGAGATAAATCCGAAATTATTCAACTCAAAAATGAAGGAAACGGAGTTTATTCCGGAAAAATAAATCTGCCTTCTGCCGGCGCATGGAATCTTAATTATTCTTTAAAAAAGGATGGCGAAACTTTGGTAGAACAAAGCAAATTGGGAATAAAATTTTAATCCCGGAAAATTAAGAATTTACGTTAAAAATTTCGAGTGCATTTCTCGTAGTAATGCGCTCGATTTCTTTTTTGTCCTTTTGATAAACTTCGGTTAATTTTTCAAGAACCAACGCAGTGTAGGCGCTTTCATTTCGTTTTCCGCGATAAGGCGTGGGAGCGAGATATGGAGAATCTGTTTCCAAAACGATATTTTCCAATGGAATTTGATTTAAATATTGATCTATTTTTCCATTTTTAAAAGTAACAATTCCGCCAATTCCCAATGTGAAATTTAAATTTATCGCGTGTTGTGCTTGTTCCAAAGTTCCGGTAAAACAATGCATAATTCCGCGAAGTTTCGGGTGTTTTTTTCGCTCCAAAACTTCAAAAGTAGTGTCGAAGCTATTTCGTGTATGGATTACAATAGGAATATCCAGCTCAATAGCCCAATCGATTTGCTGCTCAAAAGCTTTTATCTGAATATCCAAAGTGGAAGAATCCCAATACAAATCCAAACCAATTTCACCAATGGCCACAAACTTTCTTTTCTTTAAATATTCCTGCACAATTTGTAGTTCTTGTAAGTAGGTTTCGGGTTTTACACTACATGGATGAAGCCCCATCATAGCGAAAATTTCGTTGGGATATTCTTGTTCCAAAGCCAACATTCTTTCGTGAGTTTCCGAGTCGATGGCGGGAAGAAAAAATTTCTCCACATTTGCCGCTTTGGCTCTTTCTATCACTTCCGAACGGTCGTTATCGAATTCTTCAGAATATAAATGTGTGTGCGTATCGATCATGAATTAAAATTAAAGATTAATTGATAAAACATCCGAAAATATCGCATGCTTTACTTTCTTTTGTTGTGCGAGAATTTTTTCTTTTAAGCGAGATTTAAAATCTTGAGATTCTTGGGAATTTTCGTCGAAAAACCTGTGCTCCAACGCTTTTTGAATAGAAAAATTTTCATGGATAAATTGTAAAGCATTTTCCTCAATATAAACTTTGGAAAACTTTTCCCAAATGTACTGAAGTGCCTGAGAATTGGGATGAATTAAGTCTTCTTTATAAAAGCGATAATCCCTTAAATCGTCCATTAAAATTTCGTAAACAGGAAGATATTCGCAGCAATCGTGCATCTGTACAATTTCGTGAATTGCGGCAAGAAGTAGAGATTTACTAAGTTGATTTTCCACGATTCCGTCTTTCAGATGCCGAACCGGACTTACGGTAAAAAGGATTTTTACATTTTCCTGTCGATTGCTTTCTACAAGGCGGATGATGTCTTGTAATGCATCGGAAATTTCGAAGGAAGTTAATATTCTTTTCGAGAAATGTTTTTGTGGAATTTTATGGCAGTTGGCAACAATTTTAGCACTTTTTTCTTCTTCGTAAATCCACGAAGTTCCAAGAGTAATAATAATCCAATTCGATTTTTTCAGAAATAGATGAGCTTCCCGAATTTTTTGGTTTATTAGCTCTAAAGCATCATTGATATTGGATTTATCGAAATAGGAATGATGATCGAAACTGATGTATTTAGAATTGAATTTCACCAGATCTTCTTCTGTGTAAATTCTGTTTTCCATTACACTTTTCAGCGCATTCCGAATGGCAATCGGATGAAAAAGTGTGCCAAAAGGATTGTTTAAATTCCGGATTTGCCCTTTGGTGAAAAAAGTAGAAATTTCTTGCGCAAAGCAACTTCCGATACTGAAAATACAATCTTCGGTTTTTATTTTTTCCAAAGGTTCTTTCAGGGAAATTTCTGTGCGAAAATTCATGATAATTTTTTTAAAATTCCCGTTTCAACAGATAATTATTAAGTTCTATAAAAGGCTGTTTTTGAGCGTCGGAGCAATCGATTTTATTCAAATAATATCTACTTTTATCGTTGTAGCGAGTAACCAATCTCAGCACTTTTCTATCGACCTGAACTTTCCGGAAAATCTTTTCTACGCTGTAAATTTTATCTATATTATCGGTTTTTTTGGAATACCAAAATTCCAATTCTTCTTTGTCTTTTTCGTCGGCAAATTGCTTGGCGATAAGGTATAAAATAGTTTTTTTATTTTCAAAAATATCGCCGGCGTGTTTTTTTCCGAATTTTTCGCGATTCCCGAAAACATCCAAATAATCGTCCATAATTTGGAAAGCAATGCCCACGTTTAAACCATAATTGTATAAATGCTGGGCGTCTTTTTTATCTGCGCCGGCAATTAATGCACCTATTTTTAGAGCTGCTGCCGTAAGAACCGCCGTTTTGTTGGAAATCATCCTGAGGTAATCTTTATAAGAAACTTTTGAAGTGTTTTCAAAGTTTACATCTTGTTGCTGTCCTTCGCAAAGAAGTGCGGCAGTTTCTGAAAACAGTTGCAAACATTCTTTAAATAATGGAGGTTCTAAATTTTCGAAAAACTGGTAAGATTTTATCAACAAAGCATCTCCCGAAAGAATTCCGGTATTTATTCCATATTGTGCGTGTATGGTGGGAAAACCTCTGCGGAGAAAAGCGCCATCCATAATATCGTCGTGAATTAGGGTGAAATTATGGAAGAATTCTACTGCCAAAGCAGGTGGAAGAGCTTCATCCAGATTTCCACCGAAAAAATCGCATGCCATGAGAAGCATAATGGGCCTTAATCTTTTTCCGCCGTAATTTAGCAAATGGTTCAAAGGTTCGTAAAGTTCGGAGGGTTTTCTTGTGAATTGATATTCTTCAATTCCTTTGGCTATAATAGTTTGATATTCTTCAAAATGCTTCATAAGGCAAAAATAGTATAAATACTTTGCTTGAGGAATTTTTATTTGAATTCTAAAAACTGAAAAAAGAAATTTATGTTTTTTTTATTGTATCCAATTTACTAAAAGGTAAACAATGGCAGCAATAAAAGCACTAAGTGGAATGGTTAGTATCCAAGCCCACAATAAGTTTACAGTTACTCCCCAGCGTACAGCAGAAGCGCGCTTGGTTAAACCAACTCCGATAATAGAACCGGTAATGGTATGAGTAGTGGAAACCGGAATCCCGAAATGATCGGTAATAAATAGGGTGATGGCACCGGCGGTTTCCGCACTTACACCTTCTAGAGAAGAAACTTTGGTAATTTTGGTTCCCATAGTTTTTATAATTTTCCAGCCGCCGCTCATGGTTCCTAAACCTATTGCGATAAAAGAAACCAATGGAACCCACAGGTAATGTTCGGTAAAGAATTTAAATCTATCTTCTTCTGCTAAATTTAAATAAAGAGGATCGTGAAGAATCTGAACATGATAGTAAATTACCGCAGCACCTATAATTCCCATTACTTTTTGCGCATCATTTAATCCGTGTCCTAAACTGAATAATGCTGAAGAAAACAATTGCAGTTTCTTAAAAGTTCTTTCGGCTTTTTTAGGTTTTGAATTTTTAAATAAATGAATAATCATCAAGTTGATTAAAATGGCGATAATCATCCCGATAATGGGCGCAAGGAAGATAAACAGAAAGATAGGCAGCACTTTACTGAATTTTACCACATCTTGCGATAATAATTGCTGGAAAGCCAATTTTATTTTGACGAAGAAATTGGCGTCTACTCCTGAATTCATCACATCTTGAAAATCCAAAACAAACGCATGCATAAGTGCTGCTCCCAACAACCCACCAATTAAGGTGTGTGAAGAGGAAGACGGAATCCCAAACCACCAAGTAAATAAATTCCAAATAATGGCAGCAACAAGCCCTCCAAAAATAACTTCCAGTGTAATATAATGTTCATAAACCGTGGCAGCGATTGTATTTCCGATTTTAAATTCACCGATAATGTAGGCGGCAACAAAAAATGCGGCAAAGTTCCATAAAGCAGCCCACAAAACAGCTTGAAACGGTGTTAAAACTTTGGTAGAAACAATGGTTGCAATAGAGTTCGCTGCGTCGTGAAACCCATTGATATAATCGAAAACAAGCGCAGCAGCGACGATTACAACTAATAAAACAGGCAAATCCATTCTTAAAAATTTCTTAGGCGTATTTAATCATGATGGTGTCTATCGTATTGGCCACTTCTTCCGCTTTATCGGTTACGGTTTCTAAATAATTGAGTACCGAAGATATTTTGATTACTTTCATGGCATCTCCCGATTCAAAAAGCTTTACCATGGAAGAGGAAAGCAATTCATCGCCTTTATTTTCTATGGAATTTACTTTTATGCAAGCTTCTTTTACTTGTTCGAAATTTTTAAAACCTTTTAAACTTTTCATGGCAATACCAATTTCTATACACGCCTCTTCAATTAACTCCGCAAATTGCAAATAGGATTCTTGATGTGGAGATTTATAGAGATAAATATATTTTGCCGAAGCGTATATATAATCAGCAATATCATCCAATCCGGCCGCCAGCGCATGAATATCTTCGCGGTCGAATGGAGTGATGAAATTTTTACTTAATTCAATATAAATTTCGTGGGTTAAGCTATCATTTCGATGTTCGTAGTCGTTCATCTTTTTTAATAAACTATCATCACTTTGGTTAAAATTCTTTAAACCTTCATAAAAATCTTTCGACATCAATATCAGGTTCTCTGTAATTTTATCGAAAAGCTCAAAAAATATTTTGTCTTTCGGTTGAAAGGCGTGAAAAAAGTTACCTACTCCCATATTCTACAATTTTAATTTTCGGTTATAAAATTTTGCCGAGTTTAAAGAATTTTTATTTTTATTCTCGACGAACCAAATTTAATGAAATTTAAATAGCTATAAAAATGAAATTTATCGTGATAATTTAGTTTTTAGTTGGCGACTTCAATTCGCATTTCTCTTCCTTTAAACTTTTTATTGTTTATTCCGCGGATAACCTCGTTTTTATAATTTTTATCCACTTCGAAGAAAGAAAATTTCTCCAATATTTCTATATCGCCAATATCGGGTTTGGAAGAAGATTTTTTCATCGAGCTGTTGATGATATCTAAAACATCCAGTTTTTTCAAGCGATCGCGTTTTCCCAAGTTGAAAAAGAAACGCACCATATCTTGGTTATTTTTACGTTCTTTTTTGCCTCGTCTTTCGCGGCGACTTCTTCTTTCCGATTGAGAGCGGGTAACTTCCTCTTTTGCAAATTTCATATCTGCCAGGTCGTTACTGTTTTTATAATGTTGCGCCATATCTTTCAGTTGAAGCTGTAAGAGCTGGCTCACCAATTGTTCTTTGGATATTTGAGATAAATCGGGAATTAAACTTTCATCAAAATCGAAAATATCGGAGTGCTGTGTAAAAAGTTTATCGAAAATGCCTTCTACTTGTGCTTTGATGATTTCTTCTCCGGTAGGAACTTGCTTTTCGCTAATTTCAATTTTACTTTGTTTCTTGATATTGGCAAGTTTTCTGCTTTCTTCTGGTTTAATAAGGGTAATGGAAATCCCATCGTTTCCGGCGCGTCCTGTTCTTCCGCTTCGGTGTACAAAAATTTCCGGATCATCGGGCAGCGAATAATGTATTACGTGGGTAAGTGAATCTACATCCAATCCGCGCGCTGCCACATCTGTAGCTACCAAAATATTGATGTTTTTCAGACGAAATTTTTTCATTACCGTATCTCTTTGGGCTTGGGATAAATCTCCGTGCAAAGCATCGGCAGCATATCCGTGTTGCATTAAAAAATCGGCTACATCTTGAGTTTCTCTTCGGGTTCTGCAGAAAATAATGGAATATTGATTGGGATTTTTGTCGAGCAATCTTCTTAAAGCCTCCTTTTTCTGGTTCTGGCGAACGATATAAAATTCGTGTTTGATATTCTTTTTAACCTCATTAATATGTCCGATGGAAATTTTAAAGGGTTTGGAAAGATAATTTTTAGATATTTTTTCCACTTCTTTGCTCATTGTGGCAGAAAAAAGAAGGGTTTGCTTTTCGTCGGGAGTTTCTTTGATGATGGTTTCTAAATCGTCTTTAAAACCCATAGAAAGCATTTCATCGGCTTCATCGAGAATCAACCAATGAATGGAGGAGAAATCCAATGCTTTTCGCTGTATCATGTCGATTACTCTTCCCGGTGTGCCGACAATAATCTGAGGATGAGTTTTCAGCATTCTTATTTGTTCGGTAATACTGCTTCCTCCGTAAACAGCTACAGTTTTTACTTTGGGTAAATATTTGGAATAGCTTTCAATATCGCGAGCGATTTGTAAACAAAGTTCTCGGGTGGGGCAAAGCACCAATAGCTGTATATCTTTGCTTTTGGGATTCAACATATCCAGTATTGGGAGGGAAAAAGCGGCTGTTTTTCCGGTTCCTGTTTGTGCCAAAGCAATAAGATCTTGCGTACTGGTAGAAATAAAAGGAATGGATTGTTGTTGGATTTCGGTAGGAGTTTCAAACCCCATTTCACCAATAGCCTTCAGAATTTCAGGACTTAAATTGGTTTCTTTAAATGAATTCATTAAATATAATTATGCGGGTGCAAAAGTACGGTTTTTTATTGGAACTATTTTAGGAACAATTTTTATATTTAAAAGAATTTAATTTGCCTCAAAAAGTTATAAGGATTACATTTGTGCAAACCGATTAACAAACTCAAATATTATGTCAACTTACGTGGTGGTAGGTCTCCAATTTGGAGATGAAGGAAAGGGAAAAATCACCGATGTGCTTTCTGCCAAATCAGATTATGTAGTTCGCTTTCAAGGAGGCGACAATGCCGGTCATACCGTTTATGCCGGAGAAAATAAATTCGTTTTACAACTATTGCCTTCGGGAGTTTTGCAATGCAAAGGCAAATGTTTTCTTGCCAATGGAGTGGTGGTAAACCCGAAATCTTTTCTTCGCGAAATACAACAAATAGAAGCTCAGGGACTTTCCACCAATCACGTTTTTATCAGCAGAAGAGCGCACGTAATTATGCCTTATCATATTTTGATGGATACTTATCGTGAGGAAGAACTTACGGGCGAAAGTAAAATAGGAACCACCAAAAAAGGAATCGGGCCGTGTTATGAAGATAAAATTTCCAGAACCGGAATCCGAATGATTGATTTGCTGAATCCTGAAATTTTAAAGGAAAAACTGAAAATCAATTTAAAAGTAAAAAATAATATTTTCGAGAAATATTTTAATAAACCCACACTTTCTTTTGATGAAATTTACAATGAATATATAGAACTTGGGCAGAAGCTGAAAGAAAGAATAGTAGATACCGAATTGGAAATTAACGAAGCCATCCATGCGGGGAAAAATATACTTTTTGAAGGAGCACAAGCCTTGATGTTGGATATCGATTTTGGAACCTATCCTTATGTTACTTCTTCGTCGCCTTCTACAGGTGGTGTTTGTACAGGAGCCGGAGTTCCGCCCACTTCTTTGCAAAACTTAATTGGCGTAGCAAAAGCCTATTGCACGCGTGTAGGAAATGGACCATTTGTAACCGAATTGAAAAACGAATTGGGAGAGAAAATAAGAAAAATCGGCGGAGAATTTGGTGCTGTAACCGGACGCCCGCGCAGAACAGGTTGGCTGGATTTGGTTGCACTAAAACACGCCTGCATGATTAATGGAATTAATAATTTGGTGATTACCAAACTCGATGTGCTTTCAGGATTGGGTAAAATAAAAGTAGCCACACACTACAAAACCGAAGATGGACAAATTATAGATTATTTTACTTCTTCCACCACCAAGCTTTATTTATACGAGCCTATTTATGAAGAATTAGAAGGATGGGACGAAGATATTTCCCACGCAAGAAGTTACGATGAACTTCCCCAAAGTGCCCAGAATTACATCCATTTTATAGAAAAATATTTGGGGATTAATGTGTACTTGGTTTCGGTGGGACCGGAGCGTTCACAAAATATTATTCGTAAAGAATTGTTTTAGAAATTCTAAATATTTTACTCAAGTCGCCGACAAAAAGAAAGAATAATCTAACTTTTGTCGGCGTTTTTTATGTCTGTAAAATTCAATATTTTAAATTTCTTGAGCAAAATTAAAGCATGAAAAACAACAGCATTTTCTTTTATCCCCGAGAAAAATTCTAAATTTACCATGTGAAAATTCACATTCTTTTTAGGCTTAAAATTTGCAGGAAGTAGAAGTGATTTTAAATTTAAAGTGAATGAAAAAATACATTTGGCTGCTTTTTATTTATAGTTGGGCTTGGGGACAAAGCGACAGCATTCCTTACCAATTTCCCAAAATAGAATCTTCCATATCGGTGCCGGTGGTTATTCCGGTTTCTGAAATCAATCGATTGGTTAATCAATCGGTGAATGGAGTGATTTTCGAGGACAATTCCTACACCGATAACCATAACGATCAATTTAAAACCAAAGTAGAAAAAGACGGAAATATTGGTTTAAAAGCACTTTCCAATAATCGGTTTTTAATCAGTGTACCTTTAAAAATTTGGGCAGAACAAGGTTACGGAGGATTTGGGCATTATCTTTACCAAGCGACCCATTTCAGGGTGGTGATGAATTTTATTTCCAAAGTTTATTTCAACAGCAATTGGCAGTTGAGCACCGAAACCGAAGCCGCCGGATTTCAGTGGAAGGAAAAACCCGTGCTGGACTATGGAAGAATTAAAATTCCCATTGCGCCCATTATCGAAAAAAAGTTGGACAAAGAACAAGGAAAATTCACCCGACTTATCGACGAGCAAGTAAAAAAGTCTATGGATTTAAAGCCGTATTTAATCCGCGCGATGAATCAATTTATTCGTCCCATCCACATTTCGGAAGAATACAATACTTGGTTGAAGATTTCCCCCGAAAGTTTTTCGGCTTCGCCACTGAAAGTTTATTCCAACCAAATTACCACAACTTTGGGAGTGGAATTATACTCGGAAACCTTTGTGGGAAAAGCGCCATCGGCATCTAAATTTGTAACTTCTTTGCCCAATTTCAAGTTGCAATCCAATATAAATTCTGTTTTTAAATTGCAAACTACCGTAAATATTCCTTTTGCGGCTGCCACGAAATTGGCGGAACAGCAATTTTTAAATCAAGAATTGAGCTTTAGAAACGGAAAGTCTAAAATTAAAATCGAGGAAATTCAACTTTATGGAGAAGATGGCGATAAAATCGTGATAGAAGCACGAACTTCCGGAGACATCAATGGAACTTCCTACATTTCGGGCACGCCGGTTTACGACGAGGAAAAAAAGAAAATTGTACTGAAAGACACGCATTTTAAACTGAAAACCGGCAATCTTCTTACCAAAGCTTTATCGCTTCTTTTTAAAGGTAAAATTACCCGAATGATCGAGGAAGAATATGGAATTCCAATGGAGGAAATGATTGCGAGTTCGCGGGAAAGTTTGGAGGAAAGTTTAAATCAGGAATATTATCCGGGATTGTTGCTTTCGGGAAAAGTAATTGATTTTAAACCGGAAAATTTTGCCGTTTCCGAAAGAGGAATTACCGCCATTATCGATACACAGGCGAAAGTTCAGCTGAAAGTTTCGGGAATAAGTTTCTAAAATAAATATGAAAAATGGAAAATAAAAAAAGATGTAGCTGGTGCGGAAAAGATGAATTGTACGTAAAATACCATGATGAAGAATGGGGGAAAATCACGCGCGATGATGCTACGATGTTCGAATTTTTGATTTTGGAAAGTTTTCAGGCGGGCTTGAGTTGGATTACGATTTTACGGAAAAGAGAAAATTTTCGGCAGGCTTTTGATGGTTTTAATTACCACAAAATTGCGAAATATGGAGAAGAAAAAATCGCCGAATTATTGCAAAACAAAGGAATTATTCGCAATCAGTTGAAAATTCGTGCGGCGATAAACAATGCACAAAAGTTTATGGAACTCCAGCAAGAATTTGGTAGTTTTTACGATTATGTAATGACTTTTACCAACGGAAAAACTTTTGTAAATCGCTGGGAAAGCGAGGCGGAAATCCCTGCTACCACAGAACTTTCGGACAAAATAAGTAAAGACCTGAAAAAGAGAGGTTTCAAGTTTTTAGGTTCCACCGTCATGTATTCTCATTTGCAGGCGACCGGAATTATCGATGATCATATTAATGCTTGTTTTGCCAAACGGGAAACCAAATAATGTAAGGAGCTGTTTTATTTCATCCTGCATCTTTATTAAAAATAAAAAAAAGCGGAAATTACTCCGCTTAATTCATGTGGGTATTTCTTGACTAAAAAGTGGATGGGTTTATTTGTATTTGCCCGCCAATAGCTTTTAGAATTTTCATTATGGTTTCAAATCGAGGTTTTGCCCCTTCGGAAAGCGCTTTGTATAAACTGGGTCTGCTTAGTCCGGTTTCTTCTGCAATTTTTGTTATTCCAATTGCTTTTGCTACATTTCCTATGGCAACAATTATTTGCGCGTCGTTGCCTTCTTCTAAAACTGCATTAAGATATTCAGCAATCATTTCTTTGCTGTCTAAATAATCTGCTATATCAAATTTTGTGGTTTCCATTTTATTTATTTTTCAGATTGTTCCAAATCTTTTTTGCTTTTTCAATGTCTTTTTGTTGAGTGGATTTTTCTCCACCCATCAATAGAATAATAATTTTGTTGTTTATCTCTTTAAAATAAATTCTGTATCCTTTTGCATAATCAATTTTAAGTTCATTTATTCCGTCTCCCACAGATTTGCATTTGCCAAAATGTTCTTCAGTTTCTAACTTTTGAATTCTAAACAAAATTTTTGCTTTGGCTTTCAGGTCCTTTAATTTTCTGAGCCATTTATCAAATTCAGTCGTTTTCTCTATGAAGTACATTTTTTAAACCTGTATCCATTCGGATACAAAATTACATAAAAAAATAGAGTTATACGAAATTGAAAAATAAAAAAAGCGAAAATTACTCCGCTTTTTTACTTTGTAATTTTGAAGTTTCTTTTTCAGAATTCTTTATCAGGATAAAGGAAACAATATTTAAGATAAATCCTGCCATAGCAGATGTCCCAGCGATTAATGCCATTCTTCCGCTTTCAGGAAGTTCTAAAATGATAAAAATGGACAGCATGATTAATACAAGGCTGAGGATGTAAAGTAAATTTTTCATTAGAGTGTTTTTTTGATTTATCAGATTAAACTTATTGCAAAATACAAAAAATATATTGAAAAGTGTGTTGAGTTCTATAAATTTTCAAAACTAAAAAAGCGGAAATTACTCCGCTTCTTGATATTTTACATAATAATTAGGATTCCAATTTATGGTGGAATTTCTCTTTATTCTTACCGTTTTCCAGTCATCGGAAGGCGTTAAGGTAATTGTTTTTCCTTCGTTTTCTATCCGAATGGGAAGCTCAAATCCTTCGACGGTATTTGCCCAGCGGAAAGATAATTTTCTACCATCGATTTTATATTCCAAAGTTGGGATTTTTGTAGTGGTTAAATATTGCTGAAATACCGTAGAAAAGTCGATTCCCGATTTTTGGTTGATGTAATCCTGCACCTGTTTTCCGGTAACGATTTTGTGATAAAATTCTTGGTTTAAACCCCGAAGAATCTGCCTGAATTTTTCGTCATCATTTATAACCTGACGAATGGTGTGCAGCATATTGGCGCCTTTGTAATACATATCGCCGCTGCCTTCGTTTCTTACTCCGTATTTGCCGATAATCGGAATGTCGTTTGCAATGTTTTTCCGAAGCCCGATTACGTATTGATTTCCGTCTTCTGTTCCGAAATTATAATCTGTAAATAAAGCTTCGGAATAGCAGGTGAAACCTTCGTGCACCCACATATCCGCCGGATCTTGTGCAGTAATATTATTGGCAAACCATTCGTGGCCGCTTTCGTGAACGATGATAAAATCCCATTTTAAGCCAATTCCCGTTCCGGATAAATCTCGGCCTAAATATCCGTTTTCATAATGGTTTCCATAAGCTACGGCACTTTGGTGTTCCATTCCCAGATGTGGGGTTTCTATCAATTTATATCCATCTTCGTAAAAAGGGTAGGGACCAAACCAATGTTCGAAGGCCGCCAGCATCATTTTTACTTGCTGAAATTGCTTTTTGGCTTTGTCTAAATTTTCGCGAATTACATAATAATTCAGCGAAAGAGGTCCTTTTTCTCCATCGAAAGTATCGCTAAAATGTGCATAATCTCCAATGTAGGGAGTAATGCTGTAACCGTTAATGGGATTTACCACTCTCCATAAAGTCGATTTTTTATCGCCATTTATTTCTTCATTTACCAATCTGCCATTGGATACTCCTACCAAATCTTTGGGAGAAATTATATTGAACTCCATTCCATTGTCGGGCTCGTCGCCCCAATAATCTTTCATGGGAAGCCATACACTGGTGCCTATTCCTTCTGTGGCGGTGGTCATCCATTCTTTACCCCAAGGATCTTTGGTGAAAACCCAACCGCCATCCCAAGGTGCTCTTTTGGCAATGATAGGTTGCCCTTCAAAATCTAAATTGATGAAGTTTTCATCTCCGTTTTTAAAATTGCCTTTGGCTTGTATGAATAGAAAATTACCTTCTCTTTTTGGCTCGGCAATTTCAAAATCACTCATTACGTTGGTTACCTTCATCGGTTGTTGTATATCGATTTGGAAAACCGGATCGGTAATGTCTTTTGTAAATGTAAAACTAATGCGGTTGCTGCCTTCCACACTTTTATTTTCAAAATGTGGTTCCGCGGTAATTTCATATTTCTTTACATCCCAAAAATCACGGAATTTCGTGTTAGAGCCAAAGAGAGTATCTTGTTGGGTAAAAGTTTTTGGTACGACTTCTCCCATAGCATTTTTGTCTTGTGCAAATAGTACCACACTATTTAAAGACAGTAAAAGAAGAACAGCTTTTTTCATTTCAATTTTCTATTTTAGGATGGTTTTCAGTGGGTTGTGGTGTTTGTTTCTTTTGCTTTTCCATTCTTTTGTTTACACGTTTGGACATCAAAATGCTGATTTCATATAAAATCAACAGTGGAAAAGCTGCCGCCAACATACTTAGCACATCGGCTGGAGTAATAATGGCAGCAACTACCATGATAACTACAATGGCATGACGTCGGTATTTAATTAAAAATTTTGGTGTTAAAATACCGATGGATGTCAATATATATACAATAATAGGAAATAAAAATATAACTGCCATTCCCAAAACCACTTGTAAAAATATCCGGATATAGCTGGATAAATCTATATCAACGCGAATGGCATCGGACAGAGAAAAGAAATACCCGAAGTTAATAACGAAAGGCATTACAAAATAATATCCGCTTAAAGCACCAAGAACGAACATAAACCACGTGGAATTGATAATGAAAACAGAATTTTTTCTTTCGTTTTCGTGAAGTCCGGGGCTGATAAACCTCCAAAATTCCCAAACCACATAAGGAAAAGCAATAATTAAACCGCCCACTATGGAGGCCCACATCATCACGTTGAATTGATCGAAAAGTCTCCTTACCTGTAAAGGAAAATGATTGGGCAGCGTAATGCTGTCGTGCCCCAAAACCAATCTGGAGAAATAATTTACAGCTCTAAAAGTAGGAAAATCGGGTTTGGTAGGTCCTAATAAAATAACATCGGTTACCCATTTGATATTGAAACCGACAATAAGGGCGGCAATAGTAATGGCAATGATGGAGCGAATAAGATGACCTCTCAATTCGCCTACGTGTCCTAAAAAGGACATTTCTTTTTCGCTTTTTTCCTTCATTTGTTAAACTTTATTTCCAAACCCAATTTTCTGTTTTCTGATAAGGAATATTATATTTTTCGGAGGCTTCTTCTAAAATTAATGCAATTTTGGAAAAATCTGTATCTCCTTTTGGAAAAATAAACGAACTTTCGTTTTTGTTTTTTATATAAATTCCATTTTGATTTTGGTAAATTTCGATGATATCGGAATAAGGCATCTCCAAATCGTGCTCGATAAATTTTATGGTAAGTTCGTTTTCGGTAAAAATTAAATCGTGTCCTTTCATCATGTTTTCCTGGTGATTGGTGGCGATATACTTTTTAAAAAAGCGAGTGTATTTCCTTTTTTCTAAATATTTAAAAAGAAAATAAATAGCGGGTAAAAGTATAATCCACAAAATGATAATTGTGGTAACAGAGCCCTGTTGAGCTTCGTTGTAAATGGACCAAGCTGCCGCTACCAATACGAAGATGATAAGAATTATCTTCATCCTCTTTCTTTGTTTGTTAAAAGCTTCGGTAGTGGAAATGGTGTACATATAGTACTTTAAATAATCCTCTTCTTGGATGATGCTGTGTGTGTTTAGTTTTTCCATGTTTAATTGATTCCTTCGTCTAAAAGTGTATGAATATCTATGATGCCAATGTATTTTCCTTGGTCGGTTACCACAAGTTGCCCAATGTTATTTTCTTTAAGGATTTGCATGGCTTTTTTTGCCAATTGATTTTTTTCTATGGTTTTGGGATGAAGACTCATAATTTCCTTTGCGATAATGGAAGAAACGTCCTCATTTTTCATTAACATTCTTCTTAAATCGCCGTCTGTAATAACGCCCACAATTTTTTCTTGATCTGAAACCACTGTAATACCATGTTTGGAAGCACTGATAGAAACAATAATTTCGCGAATATTTGCATAAAGATTTACTTCGGGTTTATTGTCTGAAAGAAATTGCTCCACAGTAGCAATGAGGTTTTTTCCCAAAGCACCTCCGGGATGGAACTTAGCAAAATCGTCGCTTTTGAAATTTCTCATATTCATCAGGCAAATAGCTATGGCATCTCCCAAAGCCATTTGTACAGTTGTGCTGCTGGTGGGCGCCAGTTGATGAGGATCGGCTTCCTGATTTACATGCGAGGAAATTGTAATGTCCGAAACTTCCGCCAACTTACTGTTTTTATTTCCCGTCATTCCAATTAAGCAAGAAGAATATCTTTTTAAAATGGGTGCAAGCGCCACAATTTCCGGTGAATTTCCGGAATTGGAAATGCATAACACCACATCTTCTTTTTGCAATAAACCAAGATCGCCGTGTAGCGCTTCTGCCGCATGTAAAAACTGACAAGGAGTTCCTGTGGAATTTAAAGTAGCTACAATTTTATTTGCCACATGTGCACTTTTTCCGATGCCTACTATTACCAATTTTCCTTGGGTTGAAAATATTTTTTCAACAGCTTGGGAAAAGGAAGAAGACAAATTTTCCAAAGTGTTTTTCAGCTCTTGTATTTCTATGGACAGAGTGTTTTGTGCAAGGTGGATAATGTTTTCCGATTTCAAAACTTATTGCTTTATTTAAATTAAATGTTTATCTTTGGTATGACTGCAAATTTACTAAACTTATAATAAAGGATGAACACAAATTCGGCCCATATTAAGGAGGCTCTAAAGAAATATTTTGGTTTTACTAATTTTAAAGGAAATCAAGAACAGATTATCACCTCCTTGCTTTTGGGAAAAAATGTTTTTGTATTAATGCCCACAGGAGGAGGGAAATCTCTTTGCTACCAATTACCGGCTCTTATGAGCGAAGGAACTGCCATTGTAGTTTCTCCCTTAATAGCATTAATGAAGAATCAGGTAGATGCTATTAATGGAATTTCCGAGGAAGAAGGAGTGGCTCACGTGCTCAATTCGTCGCTCAACAAAACGCAAACCCGTACTGTTATGGATGATATTCGGTCGGGAAAAACCAAATTGCTTTATGTAGCGCCAGAATCTCTTATTAAAGAAGATTATATCGAATTTTTTAAAGAAGTAAAATTATCTTTCTTTGCGATAGACGAAGCACATTGTATTTCAGAATGGGGGCACGATTTTCGCCCCGAATACAGAAACCTGAAAGATATTATCGATAGAATAAAAGATGTTCCCATTATTGCGCTAACGGCTACAGCAACGCCGAAAGTTCAGGATGATGTTCAAAAAACATTGGGAATTACCGATGCGGTGGTTTATAAAGAATCTTTTAACCGCCCCAATCTGTTTTATGAAGTTCGTCCTAAAGTAAATGTGGATAAAGAAATCGTAAAATTCATCAACACCCAAAAAGGGAAATCGGGGATTGTTTATTGCCTCAGTCGCCGAAAAGTGGAAGAATTTGCCCAATTATTGCAAGTGAATGGAATCAATGCTTTGCCTTATCATGCCGGCCTCGATTCGAAAACGCGGGTAATTAACCAAGACAAATTCCTTATGGAAGATGTGGATGTTATTGTGGCCACTATCGCTTTTGGAATGGGAATCGACAAGCCGGATGTTCGCTTTGTCATTCATTACGATATTCCCAAAAGTTTAGAAAGTTACTATCAGGAAACAGGAAGAGCCGGAAGAGATGGTGGAGAAGGACGTTGCATTGCTTTTTACGACCCCAAAGATATTGTGAAACTCGAGAAATTTTTAGCCCAAAAACCGGTTTCCGAAAGAGAAATAGGACTTCAACTTTTAAATGAAGTCGTGGGATATGCAGAAACTTCCATGAGCAGGAGGCAGTATTTACTTTGCTATTTTGGGGAAACTTTCGATCCGATAAATGGCGCAGGTGCTAAAATGGACGATAATTCGCTTCATCCTCCGAAGTTGAAAGATGCAGGCGAAGATTTACTTAGCGTTTTAAATTTGGTGGAAGAATTAGGAGAAAAATTCAGAGCCAGAGATTTGGTGGCTTTTATCTCCGGACAAGAAAATTCCATGACAAAATCTTATCGATTGGAAAAAAACAAAAACTTCGGTTTTGGCAAGGAGAAAGAAGATAATTATTGGAAATCCATTATTCGCCAAGCAGTGGTACAAGGCTTTTTGAAAAAAGATATAGAAACTTACGGTTTGTTGAAGCTTTCAGAAAAGGGAAATCAATGTATAAAAGACAAGAAAGTCCCCGAATTTAAAATTGCCGAAGATCGAGTTTATGATTTTTCCGATACATCAAAAAACTCATCCGAAAATGCAGCCATAGCAGCTTCCGGAGTGATGGACGAAAAATTATTGAATCAATTAAAAAACATCCGAAAAACCGTAGCCAAGAAAAACGGAATTCCTCCTTACACGGTTTTTCAGGATCCCAGTTTGGAAGATATGACGGTGCAATATCCTACAAATATTCAAGAAATGTCGCGAATTTTTGGAGTGGGCGAAGGAAAAGCCAAAAAATTCGGGAAAGAATTTGTGGAATACATTAAGCAATATGTGGAAGAAAACGATATTATTCGTCCGGACGATTTGGTGTTGAAGCAAGTGGCAAACAAATCCAATCATAAGATTTTTATTATTCAGAATACGGATAAAAAAATAGATTTGGAGGATATTGCCGCCGCCAAACAATTGGGAATGGACGAACTTTTGTCCGAAATGGAAAGCATTGTTTATCAAGGTACAAAATTGAATATAGATTATTATATAGAAGATAATTTCGACGAAGATATGGTAGAGGAATTTATGGAATTTATGATGGAATCCGAAGATGATAATATGAAAACACTTTGTGCCGAATTTTCCGAAGAATTATCCGATGAAGAAATCCGAATGCTCCGCATAAAATTCATTAGCGATATCGCAAATTAGTTGGGTTAGTTGCAATGCTGAAAAACGTACTATGAAATCAATTTTAACAATATTACTTTTTATCGGTTTTATTTCAGCAAGTGCTCAAACAAAGTTTAAATTAATAGAAAACGAAACCGATACTTGGCGAAGTATTTATTCATTAGTTGATTTAGAAAATAATACAATAAGAGTATTAGACTCTGCAAAATATTATATCGCTTTAAGTGGTTTTGAATATGGATACTTTGCAATATTAGGGAAAAAAGGTTCGCCTGGCTGGTCTGCAATTGATGCTGATGAGAATGTACTTTTCCAAGTTTATAATACAAGTTTTGGCGAACCAAGTCCGGATTATTTGGTGGAAAATAAAATAAGAATAATTGACGAAAACAATAAAATTGGATTTGCCAACGAAAAAGGTAAAATCATCATTCAACCTCAATTTGAAATTGCAACATCATTTCATAATGGTTATGCCATAATTGGCGAAAAATGTAAAAAAATACCTTGGGACAATCATCACGAAGATGGGTGTAATCATTATTCAATTGAATGTGAAAAACATGGATATATTAATGAAAAAGGCGATATTATTAAATTGGGAAATATCACATTCGATCAAATAATGGAAGAAATAAAGTGGGAGCCTGATGAAATAGAGTACTAAAAATAAAGTACTACAGCAACAAACAGAAAATATAGAAATAAAAAATTAACACTACGTATAGCATTGTTAGTAATTGCAAATTCAAATGAAATATTTAAAAACAAAATTAGCGACATGTTTTCCTAAATCTGAAGGATGGAAACATAAAGTGCTTGAAACATTTTTGTTTTTCATCCCCAAGGCAAATCCTGATTACGAAAAGAAAATGCACTTAATAAAAAGTTGGTTAATTGAGTTTTTGGAAAATGAGGGGGAAATTTTGCCTTGGAGAGAAATCGCCTTAGATGAAAATAATAATCCTTTATTCGCCGGACCCGATAAAAGAAATTATGGCTTTTGGTTAGATACAAATATGAAATATGAGGATTTCGATGGAATACAAATTACAAAGGAAGAATTTGAACATTATTGGAAAATAAGCGGAGTAAAAGAACTTGAAATCTAAGTCAAAGCGATTAATTATATTTAAAACCTCCAAACCTCTTTTTCCAAAACTTTTTCCGTTTTAACAATTTTCAAAAACCAACCGATGATGAAAAAAATCCTTTTTATAATCTTGCTTTTATCCTTAAAATCGTATTCGCAAGTAGTGGAATATCAAGTTTCTATGATTGGAACACCACAAAAAATATTTCTACAAAAAGATACAAATCAAAATTATAAAGGATATATTCTAACGGAATTTTACAAACCGGAAAAACGCTTTCTGGGCATTACTTTAAGAAAATATAAAGATGTTGAAATCAAAACAAATTTGGATGAAATTATTGTAAAAAAAACGATAGAAGATTTAAATAAATCCGGAATAGAAAACATTGAAAAATGCGAAACAGACGCCGATTGCGATTCCACTAGCTTTTTAGATGGCGATTATCTTTCCTTTAAAATAAAAAATGGAAATTCTACCGAAAATTACGAATTTTCAGAAGTTTATCCCGAAAATCTTGAAAGAAGCAATATCGAGAAAAATAAAGTGAGAAGAAAAGCCCAGATTTTCATCACAATTATCGATAAAAACCTCGATTTAAAAAAGCAATTTAGACAGGCATCAAAAGAAATTAAAAGACCTTATTGCTACAATTGTGGCGGAATTTCTTCATGTTGTATAAAATAATTCAATCATTAATTATTGCATAAAAAACAAATTTCCGATTCGCCTAAAACCTTACAAAACAAAACTTCGGATTTTCTTTTCAGCTTGGAAAATAGAAAAACATTTTACAAGGATTTAATCTGTTTAAAATTAGCATTTAATCCTTTAAAATTTTGTATTTTTACCAACCAAAATTTTCACCCTAAAACTGATTTTAAATAATGAACACACAGAAGTTTGTAAACCGCCAAATAAGCTTAAGCGAGTCGGATAAAAATGCCATGTTGCAAAAAATTGGAGTCAGCAGCATTGAAGAACTCATGTCCCAAACCATTCCTCAAAACATTTTATTGGAGAAAGAGCTCAACATTTCTCCTGCTTTATCGGAATACGAATACTTGCAACATTCCAAAGCTTTGGCTTATCAAAATGCCCAATTCGACAATTATATTGGTTACGGTTACAACGACACTATTTTGCCACCTGCCATTCAGCGCAATATATTCGAAAATCCCGGTTGGTACACGGCTTATACACCTTATCAGGCAGAAATAGCACAAGGAAGATTAGAAGCTTTGTTGAATTTCCAAACGGTAATGGCGGAATTAACAGGACTTCCCATATCCAATGCATCGCTTTTAGATGAAAGTACAGCCGCCGCAGAAGCTATGCACATGTTTTTTGAAAACCGAAGCCGCGAACAAAAAAAGGCAAATGCCAATAAATTTTTCGTTTCCGATTTGGTTTTACCTCAAACGATTGCAGTGCTTGCCACCAAATCCGAAGGATTGGGAATAGAAATTGTAATCGGGAATCATGAAGAATTCGAAATCGACAATTCTTTTTATGGCGCTTTATTGCAATATCCCGGTAAAAACGGAGCAATTATAGATTATACTTCTTTAATCGAAAAATACAAACAAAACGAATTACAAGTTGTTGTAGCTTGCGATCTTATGGCATTGGTTCGGTTAAAATCGCCTGCTCAAATGGGTGCAGATTGTGCTGTGGGATCCTCGCAAAGATTTGGAATTCCTATGGGATATGGAGGTCCACACGCCGCATTTTTTACTTGTAAAGAAGATTATAAAAGAAATATTCCCGGAAGAATTATAGGTATTTCCGAAGATGCCACCGGAAAACCCGCATTGAGAATGGCGCTTCAAACACGCGAGCAACACATCAAAAGAGAAAGAGCAACTTCCAACATTTGTACGGCGCAGGTTCTTCTTGCGGTTATGGCAGGAATGTACGCGGTTTATCACGGACCAAAAGGTTTGGAATTTATCGCCAATCAAATTCATTATAAAGCTAATGCGCTAAAAGATGCTTTAAAGAAACTTGGCTTCGAAGTGGCAGATTATCCTATTTTCGATACAGTGAAGTTTAAATTGAGTGAAGAGGATAAAAAAGAGCTTAAAAAACAATTGGAAGAAGCGAAAATCAATTTAAATTATTTTACTCCCGGTTATGTAAGCGCTTCTCTAAACGAAACTTCAACTATCGAGAAAATTCAAAAATTGGTAGATGCTCTTGCAAAATACCAATCTACCGATTCGTTTAAAGTAGAAATTAAAGAGGAAAATACCATTCCGAACGAACTTTTAAAACAACATGAAATTCTGAAAGATGAAGTTTTCAATTCATATCACACCGAAACCGAATTGATGCGTTACATCAAAAAACTGGAAAGAAAAGACTTATCTCTTACACATTCCATGATTTCCTTGGGATCTTGCACCATGAAGCTGAATGCAGCCGCAGAAATGATTCCGCTTTCTTGGTCCGAATGGGGCGCACAACATCCATTTATGCCCAAAGAACAAGCAAAAGGTTACCAAGAAATGATAAAAGAATTGGAAAGAGATTTGGCCGAAATCACGGGATTTGCAGCTACTTCTTTGCAACCCAATTCAGGAGCACAAGGAGAATATAGCGGGCTTATGGTAATCCGCGAATACCACAAATCCCGAGGAGAATCTCACAGAAATGTTGTGGTAATTCCGCAATCGGCACACGGAACCAATCCGGCTTCTGCTACTATGGCCGGAATGAAAGTGGTGGTGGTGAAAAACTTGGAAAACGGCGAATTCGACTATGAAGATTTAAAGGAAAAAGTAAACCTTCATAAAGACAATCTGGCAGCGGTAATGATTACTTATCCTTCCACTTATGGTTTCTTCGATTCTAATATTAAAGAAGTTATCAACTTAATTCATAAAAACGGCGGACAGGTTTATTTAGATGGCGCCAACATGAATGCGCAAATCGGTTATACAAGTCCCGGAAATGTAGGAGCAGATGTTTGTCATCTCAATTTGCATAAAACTTTCGCTATTCCTCATGGTGGTGGCGGTCCCGGTGTAGGTCCTATTTGTGTGGCAAAACATTTAGCGCCTTTTTTACCTTCTAATCCCAATGTAGAATCGGGTGGGAATCAGGCAATTTCTGCTATTTCTGCAGCACCTTATGGTTCGGCTTTAATTTTAAATATTTCTTACGGTTATATAAAAATGCTGGGCGCTTCAGGTTTGAAGAAAGTAACAGAATATGCTGTGTTAAACGCCAATTATTTAAAAGAAGTTTTAAAGGAACATTATCCTATTTTGTATAGCAACGAAAATGGAAGAGTAGCACATGAATGTATTGTTGATTTCCGACAATTTAAATCCCTCGGTATCGAAGTGGCAGATGTTGCCAAAAGATTGATGGATTATGGTTTTCATGCGCCCACAGTTTCGTTTCCTGTAGCCGGAACTTTAATGATTGAACCTACCGAAAGTGAAGATAAAGCTGAAATCGATCGTTTTGCACAAGCGCTGATTTCCATTAAAAGGGAAATAGAAGAAATAGCCGAAGGTTCGGCGGATGCAGAAAATAACGTTCTGAAAAACGCTCCACATACTTTGGAGGCGGTAACTTCCGATGATTGGGATAGACCTTACAGTCGCGAAAAAGCAATTTATCCTTTGGATTGGTTGCGAGAAAATAAGTTTTTCCCAAGTGTGGCAAGAATTAACGAAGTTTACGGAGATAGAAATTTGGTTTGTACTTGTACGCCTATTGAAGAATATATGTAAAACTTTTGTTTATAAATTTAAACCAAGCTTCCTCACTGAGGGAGCTTTTTCTTTATATTGAGCAAATTGCGAACACAATCTTTCCCGAAACTGGGATAAAGAAATCGAAATTCCGATTTTAAAAGTTTGTGGCAAGAAGCGCTGGTTCCTTTTAAAACCATTTCTTCGGCCATTTCGCCCATTAAGGTTTTTAAGATAAAACCGGGAATTTTTACAGGAAGAAAAGAATTGCCGTATTTTTCCTTGGCTAATTTTATGATGGTTTGCCGATAAGTAATAATTTGTGGCGCACAAAGATTGTAGATTCCTTCCATTTTCTCATTTCGGAGCGCAAAAAGATAAGCTTGTACAGCATCTTGAATGTGGATCCAACTGAGCTTTTGAGTTCCATTTCCCAATATGGTTGCCAATCGGAATTTTAGAGGCTTTAAAAACTCTTTTAAAGCTCCCGATTTTGGATCCATTACTACAGAAGTTCGGAATATTACCAAGCGTTTTCCCAATTCATTTTGTATCGGTTGAACAGATTTTTCCCATTCTTGGCACACTTTTGCAAGAAAGGTTTTTCCTGCGGGATCTGTTTCTTCAAAACGGGTTTTCGGATTTAAATCTTCTCCATAAAAACCGATTCCCGAAGCCGAAATTACAGCTTTTACAGAGTTTTTATTTTCCTTTAAAGTTTTCACCAGAAGTTCACTTCCCGCAATTCGACTTTGCAATATTTTGTTTTTCTGGCGATAACTCCAACGTTTATTTCCGATGTTTTCTCCGGCCAAATGAATAATATAATCCGCTTTTTGAAGCGCTTCAATATCTATTGATCGCGTTTCAGGATTCCAATGAGCCCATTGCAATGAAGAAGAATTCTGTTTTTTGGTTTTTCTCGATAATACAATAACTTCGTAGCCGGAGTTTATCAATAAATCCGTAAGGAATTTACCAATACTTCCACTTCCTCCCGTAATAAGAACCATTTCTTTCATGATTATTTCTTTATTTGCCTTTTTATCTCCTGTTGAAAGCACCAAATTAAATAAAATTTCATTATTTTTGTAACAATTAGGAATTTATATATGCCCGATAATACTACTGTAAACTATACCGAAGAAAATATAAAATCCCTGGATTGGCAAGAACATGTGCGCCTACGTCCGGGGATGTATATTGGAAAATTGGGAGATGGGTCTTCTGCGGACGATGGAATTTATATTTTGCTTAAAGAAGTGATAGATAATTCCGTGGATGAATTTGCCATGAATGCCGGAAAGAAGATTGAAATAAAATTGAACGAAGGCAAAGTAACCATTAGAGATTACGGTCGTGGAATTCCTTTGGGAAGTGTGGTAGATGTGGTTTCTAAAATGAATACCGGAGGAAAATACGATTCCAAGGCATTTAAAAAATCCGTAGGGTTAAATGGTGTAGGAGCTAAAGCTGTGAATGCACTTTCTACCTATTTTAGGGTAAAATCGGTAAGAGAAGGCAAAACAAAAATAGCCGAGTTCAATAAAGGAACCATTACAAAAAATTATCCCGAAGAATCCACTACTGAAAAGAACGGAACCGAAATTAGTTTCATTCCGGACGAAAGCATTTTCAACAATTATAAATTCCGAAAAGAATATATTGAGAAAATGCTGAAAAATTATGCTTATCTCAATCCGGGATTGAAGTTGATTTTTAATGGAGAAACATTTGTTTCCAAAGAAGGTTTAAAGGATTTATTACAAGATGAAATCGACACAGAAATCCTTTACCCGATTATCCACTTGAAAGATGAAGATATAGAAGTGGCGATAACCCATTCCGATAAATCCCAATCCGAAACCTATTTTTCGTTTGTAAATGGGCAAAATACCACACAAGGAGGAACGCATCTCAATGCATTTCGGGAAGCTTTTGTAAAAACTGTTCGCGATTTTTACGGAAAAAATTACGAAGCTGCCGATATTAGAAAATCCATTATAGCAGCGATTTCCATCAAAATAGAAGAGCCGGTTTTCGAGTCCCAAACAAAAACCAAATTGGGAAGTAACGAAATGGGTCCAGGACAAGTAACGGTGCGTACTTTTGTAATGGATTTTTTTAGAAAAACATTAGACAATTATCTCCACAAAAATCCCGAAACAGCAGAAGCACTTCTCAAGAAAATTTTAATCTCCGAAAAAGAACGGAAAGAACTTTCCGGAATTCAAAAACTTGCAAGAGAAAGAGCTAAAAAAGTATCTCTTCATAATAAAAAATTGCGCGATTGTCGCCAGCATTACAACGATCAGAAAGCTTCGCGAAAAGCCGAAACCATGATTTTTATTACCGAGGGAGATTCGGCCTCAGGTTCCATTACCAAAAGTAGAGATGTGGAAACACAAGCTGTTTTTAGTCTGAAAGGAAAACCGCTCAACAGTTATGGACTTACCAAAAAAGTGGTTTATGAAAATGAAGAATTTAACTTGTTGCAGGCGGCACTCAACATTGAAGATGGACTGGAAGATTTAAGATACAATCATGTAATTATCGCCACAGATGCCGATGTAGATGGAATGCACATTCGGTTGTTGATGATTACTTTCTTTTTACAATTCTTCCCCGATTTGATTAAAAACGGACATTTGTATATTCTGCAAACTCCTTTGTTCAGAGTGAGAAATAAAAAAGAAACCCGATATTGCTATACAGAAGAAGAAAGATTAAAAGCATTGAACGAATTAGGAAAAAATCCCGAAATTACAAGGTTTAAAGGTTTGGGAGAAATCTCCCCGGACGAATTCAAACATTTTATAGGAAAAGACATTCGTTTAGAACCTGTGGTAGTGGGAAAAGACGCAACAATTGAAGATTTATTAGATTTTTATATGGGAAGAAACACACCCGACCGCCAAAATTTTATTTTGGAAAATTTGGTGGTGGAACATGATGATTTCGACAAGAAAGAGGTTTTAGAAAATGAAGTTGTCGAATAGAAAAAAATTATTTGCCTACAGATTGATTTTAATTTTTTTGAGTGCTCTTTTAGTATTCGGAATAATTTTGTTGTATATAGAAATTACAAGGTTTAAAACAATATCTTTGGAAAAGGCAGGATACGTTATTTTTTCTTTCATTTTAATTTATCTATTTTATAGATTAGGGAAACCTGTTTTTGAATACGACAGCACAGGAGAAGCCCTTGTGATAAGAAACAGCGGTCTTCCTTTCTCTAAAATAACTCATGACGAGTTTCCTAAATACAAATTAATTTCTTATGAAATTATTACGTTTTTCTTTTTCAAAAGAATCTATTTGAAGCTAAAAAGCCGAAGGAAAGAAGAAACCATATTGAAATACGAAATATCATTTGTAAACAATCAAGAAATAAATAGATTGAAAAAATCGTTAGAGGAAATTATTGAAAAAAACAAAAAGAAGTTATCTAAATAAATGGGAGAGAGCAATATCAACCACGAAGAAGAATCACTAAAGAAAGTTTCCGGTCTCTATAAAGATTGGTTTCTGGACTATGCCTCTTATGTGATATTAGACAGAGCTATACCTTCTATTTTCGATGGTTTTAAGCCGGTTCAGCGTAGGATTATGCATTCCATGCGCGAGCTGGAAGATGGTCGTTACAATAAAGTGGCCAACATTGTGGGAAATACCATGAAATATCACCCACATGGCGATGCTTCCATTACAGATGCCATGGTTCAGTTGGGGCAAAAAGAATTGCTGATCGACACACAAGGGAACTGGGGAAATATATTTACCGGCGACAGTGCTGCCGCGGCGAGATATATCGAAGCTCGTTTAACACCTTTTGCCAAGGAAGTCGTTTTTAATCCTAAAACCACAGAATGGGTAAAATCTTACGATGGTCGCAATAACGAGCCCGTAGATTTGCCTGTAAAATTCCCCTTGCTTTTGGCACAGGGTGTGGAAGGAATTGGAGTAGGACTTTCCACCAAAATATTGCCGCACAATTTCATCGAGCTTATAAAGGCTTCCATTGCTTATCTTAAAAATAAAAAATTCACACTTTATCCCGATTTTATCACCGGCGGATTGTTGGATGTTTCAGAATATAACGATGGCGAAAGAGGCGGAAAAGTAATGGTTCGCGCTCGCATCGAGCAGTTGGATAAAAATACTTTAATTATTACAGAATTGCCTTTTTCTAAAAATACAGGCGATCTTATCGATAGTATTTTAAAAGCCAATGATAAAGGCAAAATAAAGATTAAAAAGGTAGAAGACAATACTTCCGATAAAGTGGAAATCCTCGTGCATTTAGCTTCCGGCGTTTCTCCCGATAAGATGATAGATGCGCTTTATGCTTTTACCGATTGCCAGATTTCCATATCTCCCAATGCATGCGTAATTGTAGGAGATAAACCTATGTTTCTTAGCGTTTCCGAAATTTTAAAAAGAAATACAGACCATACAGTTCATCTTTTAAAAAGAGAGTTGGAAATCGAGCTCAATGAATTACAGGAAAGCTGGCATTTTGCCTCTTTAGAAAGAATATTTATTGAAAACAGAATCTATCACGACATAGAAGAAAAAGAAACTTGGGAAGAAGTTTTGGCAGCAATTGATGAAGGATTAAAACCTCATATTTCCCATTTGCTTCGTGAAGTTACCGAAGAAGATTTGGTAAAACTTACCGAAATTAGGATAAAAAGAATTTCTAAATTCGATTTAAATAAAGCAAAGGAAAATATTGAAGCTCTGGAAGGTAGAATGAATGATGTAAAGAAAAACTTGAAAAACCTTGTTGAGTTTGCTATTGGATATTATGAAGACATTTTAAAGAAATACGGAAAAGGAAAAGAACGCAAAACCGAAATCCGTGCTTTCGATAATATCGACGCTGCAAAAGTGGCGGTTGCCAACGAAAAATTTTACGCCAATTTCAGCGAAGGATTTATAGGAACTTCTTTAAAGAAAGATGAATTTCTTTTCGAATGTTCCGATATAGATGATATTATTGTTTTCCGAAAAGACGGCGTAATGCAGGTGGTAAAAGTAGAACCCAAAACATTTGTGGGCAAAGATTTACTCCATGTAGGAATTTGGAAAAGAGGCGACAAAAGAACCGTTTACAACATGATTTATCGCGAAGGAAAAGAAGGACCTTATTACATGAAACGCTTTTTTGTAAACGGAGTTATCCGTAATACCGAATATCCCTTAGCTTCGGAGAAAAAAGGTTCACAAGTTTTTTACTTTTCCGCCAATCCCAATGGCGAAGCCGAAATTGTAAATGTATTATTAAGATCCAACACCCGAATCAGGAAAAATAAACTCGAAGTCGATTTTTCGGAATTGGCGATAAAAGGACGAAATTCACGAGGAAATATAGTAACCAAATACGCCGTAAAAAAGGTAGAACTAAAAGAAGAAGGCGTTTCTACATTAGCTCCCAGAAAAATCTGGTTCGATGAAACCGTAAGGCGGCTGAATGTGGATGAGCGCGGCACTTTTTTAGGCGCATTTAAGGGAGATGATAAAATATTATTGGTTACCACCAACGGAGTTGCTCAATTGGTAAATTTCGATTTATCCAATCATTTTGAGGATGAATATTTAATTTTAGAAAAGTGGAAACCGCAACAACCTTTGGCGTGTATTTATTACGACGCCGAAAGAAATCGTTATTATTTAAAACGTTTCTTGCTGGAAAATACCAATAATCCACAGCCTTTCGTTTTTTCCGAAGATCCGAAATCTTTTGTAGAATGGGTAGGCACAGATAAAAATGCAAAAGCCGAAATCCATTTTAGCAAAGTAAAAGGAAAAGAAAAAGATCCGGAAATAGTTGAGATAGACGAATTTATAGATGTTAAAGGAATAAAAGCTTTGGGCAATCAATTGTCGCGGGATAAAATAAAAAATATCGATATCACCATTCCCGAACCGGAAGAAGAACCCGAAGAAACAGAAGAAGAATTTATAAACGAAGAAGAGGAAGAAAATCCATCCGAAGGCACCATTGGCTCTCTTTTCGATGAAGAATAAAACTTATGTATTCAAAAGCAGAAGCTTATCAACTGAAAAAAGAATTTTGGACTGCTTTTGGAAAATCTTTTCCGAGAAAATGGATTTTGTACCGCACGAAAATAAAGAATTTTTCCTTTAAATTTTCAGCGGACAATAAATCTGCAGAAGTAGGCTTATATTTGGAAATGAAAGATCCGGAACTTCGGAAACTTTATTTTGAAAAAATACAAGCGGTAGAAGCTCTTTTAAAAGAAGAATACTTGCCCGAGGCGATATTTTATGAAGATTTTTATTTAGAAAGCGGAAAGCCCATTTCTAAAATAAGCGTAACAAAACGAGAAGTAAGCGTTTTTAATAAAAATACTTGGACCGAAATTTTCGAATTTTTTGTACAAAAAATGATGGCTTTTGAAGAATTTTACTCCGAATTTGAAGAATACCTAAAAGATGTCTGAAAATCCCACAACTACTTTTCTGCAACGCGTGGTACGGGAATTGTTAAAAGAACATTCCACGCTAAAGAATCTTACGCTTATTCTTCCCGGAAAACGCCCCGCTGTATTTATCCGAAAGATTTTAAAAGAAGAAAATTATGTGGGGATTTTACCTCGTTTTCAAACTATCGACGAGCTGGTTACCGAACTTTCGGGATTGCAAAAAATAGAAGGAATTTCCCTTTGGCTGAAAGCTTTTAACACTTATTCCAAAATAGATTCCGGCGAGAGCCTCGATGCTTTTTTAAAGTGGTTTCCCACGATAATAAAGGATTGGGACGATATGTTGAAGTTTTCCGAAAAAGCTACCGAAGTTTTAGATTTTATGCTTTCCGATGAAAGAATTAAAAACTGGGGCCAACTTCTGGGAGAAGAAACACCACACAAAAAAAACCTGACATTCTGGAAAAAAATGTCCGGATTTTTACCTCAATTAAAAGCCGATTTGCTGCAAGAAAATTGGGCAACTTCCGGAATGATTTACGAAAAAACAAAATCTATAATAGAAGAATTCAGCGCCCAAACCGATTCTTATTATGTTTTTTGTGGATTTAATGCCTTCAGTCCGGTGGAAGAAAAATTGGTGCGGCATTTATTGCAAAACGCAAAAGCCCGCTGCTTTTTTCAGGCGGATGAATATTATATAAAAGACAAAAGGCAGGAAGCAGGAAAATTTCTGAGAAACCACATGAAGTGGAAGGAATTTAACGAAAATCGTCCTTTTGAATGGATTGAAAATCACTTTTCGGAAGAAAAAAACATCCAAGTTTACGAAGCTTCGGGAAGCATTGCCGAAACTAAGATTTTGCCTTATATTTTAGGAAAATTGAAAAAAACTCATTCGGATTTAGAGCGAACCGCTGTGGTTTTAATGGACGAAAATTTACTTCCCTCCGTTTTGGAAAGTTTGCAATATTCCGTTTCTGCGCTCAATATCACGATGGGATTTCCTTTGAAAAATCTTTCTTTCAGCACTGCCATTCGGAAACTTTTTTATCTTCAAAAACAGTTGGATAAGCAGGATTCTTCTTATTATCATTCGGATTTGCTTCCGTTGTTGGAGGAATTGCCACATCGAAAATCGGATGAAAAAATCATTAACGATTTTGCTTCTCAGGTGGAAAAACGAAATTTGGTTTATATTCCAAAATCGGTATTTACAGAGCATTTATCTCAATTATCATATTTTAAATTATTAGTAAAAACAGAAAATACAGAAGATTTTTTAAACGAGTTAATTGTTTATTGTGGGCAGTGCAAAAGCGAAATTTTAAAGGATATTGATTACGAGAATATTTCCGCTTTTCAAAAAGCATTTGTAACGCTGAAAAACCAACTTTCACAGTACGATTTTTTGCCGAATATCGCTACTTTAGAAGTGCTGATCAATCAGTTGGTGTCGACAGGAAGTATCGATTTCGAGGGAGAACCTTTATCGGGAATCCAAGTGATGGGACTTTTGGAAACCCGCTTGTTGGATTTTGAAAATGTGATTATGATTTCGGCCAATGAAGGAAAAATCCCTCTGGGAAAAACCCAAAATACTTTTTTGCCTTTCGATGTTCGCGCACAATTCCACATGAATACTTTTTTGGAAAACGATTCCATTTATGCCTATCATTTTTATCGGTTAATTCAGGAAGCCAAAAATGTTTATATCACTTTCAATGGGCTTTCGAGCGGTTTAAACACAGGAGAAAAAAGCAGATTTATTACACAAATCGAAATGGAAAGTCCTCATAAAATTAAAAATTATGTGATGGACAATTCCACCCATCCGGTTTCCAAAGAATTGATTTCCATTGCGAAAACGCCCATCATTATGGAGAAATTGAACGAATGGAAAAACAAAGTTTCTCCTTCGCATCTTATCTCTTATTTGTACAATCCCATCGATTTTTATCTGCAAAATATTTTAAAAGTGCGGGAACCGGGAGAAATTGAGGAAGAACTTTCCAGCCGAAATTTTGGGAATTTGGTGCATAAATCTTTAGAATATTTGTACAAAGATTATATCGGTAAAAACCTGAATTTAAATGATTTAAATAAAATACAAAAGAAAATTCCCGAAGCTTTAAATTATGTAATCGAGGTGGAATTAAATCACTCCCTGAAATTTTACGAAAGGGGAATGAATTACATTCACAAAACCGTGGCACAGCGGAATATAGAAGATATTATAAAGAAAGACATTCAGGATATTGAAGAGGGAAATTCGCTGCAAATTGTTGCATTGGAAGAAAAACTTCATGGAGAAATATTTTTGGATGAAGCGCAAAAGGACCGCATTGTTTTTTATGGTTTTGCCGATAGAATAGATCGCCTCAATCAGGATTTGAGAATTATTGATTTTAAAAGCGGAAAAGCGGATAAATTAAACTTGAAATTGGCCAATTTAGATGCGGAAAAGTTCAATAATTACAACCAAAAACAAGCTTTGCAATTAGCGATATATGCTTATTGTGTGCTTACTTCACAAGATTTTCCCGATAAGGAAATCCTGTGCGGAATTTGGAGTTTTAAAAGTATTTCTTCGGGACTTCAAAATTTAACTATCGACGGAGAAGAAAAAATCGGAAGAGAGAATTTAGAACCGCTTTTGGGATATATCAAAACTCTGATTCAAGAGATTTTAAATCCCGAAATTCCTTTTGTGGAAACAGAACTGAAGGATTTTAATTTGTAAATATTTTAGTTTCCCGAATCAAACTTCGGATTTGGCTGTAATCCAAATTTTTGGTAAAAATAGAAATACGGAAAAGGCAATAAAGTTCCTGCAAAACCATAATAAGCATCGATTTTATCGGGCGTGTTCAAAATCGGGATAAACCATTCGTAAACGAAATTTGACAAAATCAACAAAGCACCCAAAAGAAAGACGCTTGTTAATTTCTTGGAAACTAAAATTCCCGTGTAACCCGCTACCAAACATATAATGCAGGAAATTGAAAAATTGGAAATATGGCTGTAGAATCCGGGAAATTTCTCCATCAGAATCGAGATTTGTAAAGGTTCAAACTTTCTTCCCAAAAAAAGAATAAGTGCAATTACAAGCAATAAAAAATAAACCAGAGATGCCCAAAGTTTGGGCATATATTGCGTTTTATCGAAGGAAAATTGCTTTTTCATTTAGCTGTTTTATCCGATTTTACATCCGTTTTCGGTTTTCTTGTCGGGCGAAAGCAAAACAACATCGTTGTTTTCGTTGTAAATTCCCAAAACCAAACATTCGGAAATGAAATTTGCAATTTGTTTCGGCGGAAAATTTATCACAGCAATAACTTGTTTCCCGATTAATTCCTCTTTTTCATAAAGCGTTACAATTTGCGCGCTCGATTTTTTTGTTCCCAATTCCCCGAAATCGATTTTCAGTTGATAAGCCGGTTTTCGTGCTTTCGGAAAATCGGAAACTTCTAAAATGGTTCCGACACGCATATCTATTTTTTCAAAATCTTCCCAATTGATTGTACTCATTTTTGTTTTAATTAATTCTGCAAATTAAGGATATAAACTTAAATTTAACAGTAATTTAAATAATTAACTCAAAAAGTAGTTTTCGTTTTTTTAACCTATAGGATTCTGAAAAATAAAGATTCCGAAACTTTTTATACATAAAGTTTGAAATAACGTTATTTGGCTTCGAGTAAAGCACAAATCTGCTCCGCCAAAGAAACGCCTATTCTCGCTTGAGCTTCTTGGGTAGAAGCACCTGTATGAGGAGTTAATGAAACTCTCGGATGCGAAAGTAAATCCTGAGATGGAGTAGGTTCATTTTCAAAAACATCAATTCCTGCGAAAGAAACTTTTTGCGAATTTAAAGCATTTAACAACGCCTTTTCGTCGATTACTCCTCCGCGCGCGCAATTGATAAGTGCAACGCCGTTTTTCATTTTAGATATTTCGTTTTCACTTACCAAATAGCCCTGTTTTTGCGCAGGTACGTGATAAGTAATGAAATCGGAATGAGCATAAAGTTCTTCTAAAGAAGAGGTATGCAATGTAATTTCAAAAGTTTGACCATTAAATAACCGAAGTTCAACTTGTGCTTGATCTATCAACTGATCGGCTGCCAATACATTCATTCCCAATCCGATAGCGATTTTGGCTACTTCATTTCCAATTCTGCCAAAACCCACAATTCCGAGGGTTTTGCCACGCAATTCGATTCCGTTTTTGTAGTTTTTTTTCAATGAGGAAAATTCTGTATTTCCTACAATGGGCATTTTTCGGTTAGAATCTTCCAGAAAACGAGCGCCGGTAAATAAATGCGCAAAAACTAATTCCGCGACCGAAGGAGAAGATGCACTGGGCGTGTTGATAACGTGAATTCCTTTTTCTTTTGCATAATTTACATCGATATTATCCATTCCCACGCCGCCTCTTCCAATGATTTTTAAATCGGGACAATTGTCGATTAAATTTTTTCTTACTTCGGTGGCGCTGCGCACCAAAAGAACTTCTATTTGATTTTCGTTGATGTAATCCATCAATTCGGATTGAGGAATTTTATTAAGAATTACTTCAAATCCCTTTTCTTTTAAAATTTTTACTCCTTCTTGGTTAATTCCGTCGTTGGCTAATATTTTCATCATTTATTAATCTTTAAAAACTTCGATGGTAACATTCTTCTCTATCATATCCGTAAATTTTCCTTTGTATCGCGTGGCTTTCACCAAATGATTGTCGATCCAGTGGTAGTTGCCGCCTCTTGGTTTTCCAAAGAGAACGCTGTGGTATTTGAAGCCATGTTTGTCGAGCCACTCGAGGGTAATTTCTTTTAAATCTTCTGTGCGAGAAGTAAAAAAGCAAATCTGATGTCCTTGATCGTACCAGCGATTAATGGTTTCCAAAGCATCGGGATAGGGAAGACAAGTAACCATTTTTTCGGGTTCTTCGTTGGGAACATCATCGGTAATGGTTCCATCAATATCGATTAAGTAATTTTTAATTCCTGCTTTTAATGCGGGGCTTACGTGATTTTTAAATTCTAATTCCATTTCTATAAAAAAGAAAAACGCAAATTTAGAAGTTTTTAACCCGTAGTGCATTATTAGACGATATTAATTTTCAGGTTATTGATATTCCTGTTAAACACAAATTTATTCAAATATTGAATAGTCGTAAGGGTTGTTATTTTTGCCAATATTCTTGTTTTAAATCCT
>Ga0206106_100382_pt1 | contig 40941 bp, 40 predicted proteins | sample 1B1ome_FD_148677 | JGI IMG/M metagenome (GOLD analysis project Ga0206106, IMG submission 148677) | Enriched microbial communities from leaf-cutter ant dump, University of Wisconsin, Madison, United States - 1B110A | ecosystem: Environmental > Terrestrial > Nest > Insects nest > Nest dump | place... | reverse complement strand
GATTACCAGCTTTATCTGGCACTCAATGACATCGAACATTCCAAAACGAAAGCCAATCATCCGCAGACCAACGGTATTTGCGAACGCTTTCACAAAACCATCTTGCAGGAGTTCTACCAGGTGGCATTCCCGCGCAAGATTTACCAGTCCATTGAAGAGTTACAACACGATCTGGATGATTGGATGGCGTACTACAACAGTGTGCAGACTCACCAGGGAAAAATGTGCTGTGGACGCACCCCGATGCAAACTTTAATTGACGCAAAGAAGATATGGGACGATAAAATTACCGAATTGAATAACTGAATCTGATCTAACAGGCACTCGTCAAATCGGGTAACTGTCAGACCAGATCTCAACTACTACAGTTCAATGCAGGGGCTGCATTGCCTCACACTGCGCACCAATCCACTGACCGCTCGTTTCGGCATATACATACAACGGCGTACCTTGGACCGTACTGTTGAATTCCGTTTTTCCGGTAAAACGCTCAGGAGTAGAGAAAACACCTTCAGCGTGACCGTTCCCTTTGAAACGGGGATTGTCACAGACAAGTTCCACCTGATAGCGATTCCCGGACCGGCTGGCATTTACGACCGAACATCCGGACTGATTCTCGTAAAAATGCGAGGGAATAGCCTGTTCTGCCATTTCCGGAGTGATACACACCTTTGAAATGGCAGCACCTTCCTGAATGTGAGGTATTTTCAATCCATATTGCCTGGCCAGACTGGTGATCTGCTGCATCTGCTCGGATGGAACATGTGCAACCAGCCCGAGCAGATCCGATCGGGTTGTGACTTCCCACAATCCAGGTCGAATAGTGTCTTCACACCAGCCGGATGTACCAACCATCGAAAACAGGATAATCGTTGCAAGCTTGCGCATGGCTGCCCCGTCAATAACGATTGAAAATAATTAATGATGTCCGCGGTCGCTTTTATCGTTTTCCCTGATTTCAAGGATTTCAGCATCTTCAATCATGCTATTTTTTTGCTCGGCCGCAGCAGACATCGACTTCCGGAATTTACGCCGTAACCACCAGAATCGTGCACCAATCACGCCAGCCACAGCGACAAACAATGCCAACACGATTGAAAAAAAGAATGCGCCCAGCACGACCACTACAGTCACTGCCGGTATGAGCGTCAGGTAAAACAGCCATTTGTTGGTTCGTGGTGTTTTCAAAGGTTCGCCCTCGGAGCCGGCTTGTCCAGAGTATCCAATCCGCCTGATAATTATCTTTCTGAAATCGTCGTACATTGCATCCACTCCTCTATTTCAGCCACACTTTTAGGCACCGCTCCAGTAAGCACTTCATGTCCGATCGGTGTAACTGCCACATCATCCTCGATTCTTATGCCTATATTCCAGAAATGTTTTGGAACATCTTCGGCCGGACGAATGTAACAGCCCGGTTCAACCGTCAACGTCATTCCTGGTACCAATTCACGCCATTGGCCAGCCTGTTTATATTCTCCGGCATCATGTACATCCAATCCCAGCCAGTGCCCGGTCCGGTGCATATAAAAACGTTTGTAGGATTCCGTTTCGATGACCGTATCCGGACTGCCCTGGCACAAATTCAAATCAATGAAGCCTTGCACCAGCACTCGCAAGGCAGCCTGATGCGGTGAATCCCAGTTGCTGCCGGGTCGAACCGTATCAATTGCAGCACACTGCGCGGCAAGTACCAGTTGATAAACGTCTTTTTGTACAGCGGAAAATCTGCCATTCACTGGAAAAGTACGGGTAATGTCCGCCGCATAGCCGTGCAATTCACAAGCCGCATCAATCAGCAGCAAATCATCTGTCTGTAGTTGCGCGTCGTTCTGAATGTAATGCAGTACACATGCATTCGCACCACCCGCCACGATCGATGTATAAGCGGGAGCCTCAGCACCCTGCCGGCGAAATTCATACAGCAATTCAGCTTCTATTTCATACTCATATCTGCCAGGATGGGTTGCCCGCATGGCACGCTTGTGTGCCTCCGCTGAAATCCTGGCTGCTTCACGCATTACTGCCAATTCATCGTTATTCTTGATCAGACGCATTTCATCGAGTAAATGGCGGATATCCCGGATTTCAGCAGGTGCCGATACCCCCTTTCTGACCTGTTCCCGTATCCGGCTGATCCACCCTACCACACGCTGATCCCAGGAAGTATCATGACCGAAGGCATGAAATACTACGGGCTGATCCGCCAGAAGCTCACCAGCCAACTCATCCAGCCGGCTAATGGAATATGCTGCATCGAATCCGAAAACTTCCCGTGCGGCTTCCGGCCCGTAACGAAACCCATCCCAGATTTCGCGCTCGATATCCTTGTCACGACAAAATAAAATCTGCTGCGAAGTGTTGGTATCACCGGTTGCAACCAATACCAGCACTGCTTCGGGTTCGCGAAAACCTGTCAGATAATAGAAATAACTGTCGAAACGATAGGGATAATGTGTATCCCGGTTACGGTATTTTTCCGGCGAAGTAGCAATCACCGCAACACCATGCTGTATTGTTGACAGCAGATGCTTTCTGCGATCGATGAAGGTCTGGATCGTAGTCATATTGTCAATTTTTGCAGGAATCATGGAAGAAAGCAAAGAAACGGCTGCACATCTTGCCAACCCGGTGAACACAATATCCATTCAAAAGCATTATTAACTCCCCGTTTCCATTTATGGTTAAAATGTGACATTTCCTTATGAGGTCCAATCATCATGTATCGCATCGCTCCGAGTATTCTTTCCGCCAATTTTGCCAGACTGGGTGAAGAAATCACGCAAGTTCTGGATTCTGGTGCAGACATCATTCATTTTGATGTCATGGACAACCATTACGTTCCCAATCTGACGATCGGACCACTGGTGTGTGAAGCAATCCGCCCCTTAACCAAGGCAATGATCGATGTGCATCTGATGGTAGAGCCGGTTGACCGTATCATTCCGGATTTTGCCAAGGCAGGCGCCAACATCATTTCATTCCATCCGGAAGCCTCGCGGCATATCGATCGTACGATCGGACTCATCAAGGAGCATGGATGCAAGGCAGGGCTGGTTTTCAATCCAGCCACCCCACTTTCGTATCTCGACCACGTCCTAGACAAACTCGACCTGATCCTGATCATGTCAGTCAACCCCGGTTTCGGCGGGCAGGCTTTCATTCCCGAAGCACTGAATAAATTACGCCTGACCAGGGAACGTATCAATGCAAGCGGTCGTGACATTCTGCTGGAAATCGACGGTGGTGTAAAAGTGGATAACATTGCGGAAATCGCCCGGGCCGGTGCAGACACTTTTGTGGCCGGTTCTGCCATTTACGGTGCGGGTAAAGAAAGTGATCCCCACCGCTACGACAGCATCATTGCCGCGATGCGCGCCGAATTGGCAAAAGTCGCCTGATCAGGAACCGGTTACTCTCATGACTCAATCCAATACACAACCATCTGACTCAAGCTTGTTCCCGTTACCACTCAAAGCCATCATCATCGATCTGGATGGCACTCTGCTCGACACTGCACAAGATCTGGCTCTGGCCGCCAATGAAATGTTGCGTGAGCTGAGTATGGCGGAACTACCGTCATCAACCATCCAAACTTTTATTGGCAAGGGCGTTCCCAAGCTCGTCAAGCGCACACTCACCAACAGCCCGGATGGCGAACCGGATCCCGAACTCTTCGAACAGGCGCTACCGATTTATGAACGTTGCTATGCGGAAAATCTGCATGTACATACACGACCTTATCCCGGTGTCGTCGAAGGACTCGAACAACTCAAGCAGAGTGGATTCCGCCTGGTCTGCATTACTAACAAAACTGAAATTTTCACCCTGCCGTTACTGCGCAAAACCAGCTTGCTGGATTATTTCGAACTGGTATTGTCGGGCGACAGCCTGCCGAAGAGAAAACCGGATCCTCTGCCATTGCTGCATGCCTGCAAACACTTCGACGTATTGCCGAAAGCCGCATTGCTGATCGGTGATTCATCAAACGACGCCATTGCTGCACGTGCAGCGGGTTGCCATATCTTTTGTGTACCTTATGGCTATAACGAAGGGCATGACGTACGTGAGCTCGATTGCGATGCAGTAGTCGATACCCTCATGGATGCTACCCGATTGATCACCTACCAGCACGACACTTGATCAGCTTACGGCGGATTTTCGCTGGCTGCACAGCCTTGATTCATTGCTGGTAAAACTTCATCTCATTAACCCGACCATTTCAGCAATACCTAGTTTTCCATGAATCATTGCATAACTGAAAACGAATTCAACGATCTGGCAGTACAAGGCTATAACCGGATACCTCTGGTGCTGGAGACATTCGCTGACCTGGACACGCCCCTCTCCATTTACCTCAAGCTGGCGAACCAGCCTTATTCCTATTTACTGGAATCGATCCTGGGAGGAGAGCGGTTCGGGCGTTATTCTGTCATCGGATTACCTGCAGAGATACGATTGGAAGCCTGTTCCAACCGTGTTCGCATCATCAATGGCAACGAAACGAAGGAAGAAATCGATACCAGCGATGTGTTGGGTTTCATCGGCACCTTCCTGAACCAGTTCAAGGTAGCCCCCCATGCGGGATTGCCGCGTTTCAGTGGCGGGCTGGCCGGGTATTTTTCCTATGATACCATTCGTTATATTGAGCCGAAGCTGGCAGGGCATGCACGGCCGGATACGATACAGACACCGGATATTCTGTTGCTGCTGTCGGAAGAACTGGTTGTCATGGATAATCTCTCCGGCAAGCTTTACCTGATCATCTACACCGACCCGGTGCTGGAAAACGCCTATCAGGCCGGCAAAAACCGGCTCCGGGAGTTGCTGCATAAACTGCGGGAACCACTCTCGATACCAGTTGAAAAATCTACTTCCTCCGAAACAGCTGTAAGTGAATTTCCTGAAGCCGACTTCATTGCCGCAGTGGAAAAAGCCAAGCACTACATCCTGGAAGGCGACATCATGCAGGTCGTCCTCTCGCAGCGTACCAGCAAGCCCTACTCCGCTTCGCCACTGGCACTGTATCGCGCGCTGCGCAGCCTCAACCCATCTCCTTATATGTTCAATTATCATCTGGGGGATTTTCATATCGTCGGCGCCTCACCGGAAATTCTGGTCAGACTGGAAAAGGATACAGTGACCGTTCGTCCAATCGCCGGTACCCGACCACGTGGCCAGGATACCCAAGCTGACCAGGCACTGGCGGCAGATTTGCTAGCCGATCCCAAGGAGCGGGCGGAACATATCATGCTGATGGATCTGGGGCGCAACGATATCGGCCGGGTTGCTCAGACCGGTAGCGTAAAAGTCACTGAAAACATGCAGATAGAACACTATTCGCATGTCATGCACATTGTTTCCAATGTTGAAGGAAGGCTCAAACCGGGTTTGAATGCGATCGATGTACTACGCGCCACCTTCCCTGCGGGTACCGTCAGCGGAGCACCCAAAGTCAGAGCAATGGAGATCATCGACGAACTGGAAATCTCCAAGCGTGGTATTTATGCCGGCGCGGTCGGTTATCTCGAATTCAATGGCGACATGGATCTGGCTATTGCTATCCGTACTGGTCTGATCAAGGATGGTATGCTGCACGTGCAGGCAGGTGCCGGTATCGTAGCTGACTCCGTTCCACAAAGTGAATGGATCGAAACCTGCAACAAGGCGAGGGCAGTCCTGCGAGCAGCAGAAATTGCCGAAAATGGCCTGGACAGCACGATTACCTGAAAGCGTATTATAAAAATACGAAAACAGGTTCTGTACCTTCGCTTCAGCCATTCATTTGGCACATCAGTGCCAATACAAAATTATTACCGACTTTATGATTACGACCCGATTTCCCTTGTCAGGATTGACTGGAACGGGTACCCACACCGTATTCATAAACAAGCTTGCCTCCCAGCCAGCCCCCGACACAGAGAATAATCAACCCTGCAACTGACATAACAATGGCAACCACACCTGGCTGGCCCAAATGGGTTCCTTCCAGCCTCAGAAACAGGCTGACTGCATAAAACGACCAGCTGGCCATCATCAGCATCATGTGCTGATTGGCAACCTTCATAGCCGGACTCTGCTGATCAATTTTTCCAAGCTCCATCAGGCCCGCCACCATGGCAAGTAATGCAGTAATCGTACCGATAACGAGCAGCACCCCGGCCACCCGACTGACTTGCTCATCCATGAACAAGCCGGCAATATCCCCTAACGTTGCAAGAAACAAGGTCGCAACAGGAAAATGAACCAGCATCGGATGAAGGGGGTGTCTCATATCAATCTCTCCTTTTCGAAACTTACAACAATATGCTCAACAGTGTAAGAAAACCTGCAACAGCCACACTGGCATGAATGAAGATGACGCCTTTAGGTGCAATCGCTGATTTAGCATGGAGTGAAGCAAGATAAAATCCACCTAATGCAGCCACAACCAGCAGAGCTAGTGCAGCAGTCAGACGATTGTTTTCCGGCCCTTCCATTATCACCAGTATCAATGTTACCAACCCTGCTGCACCCAGAAGAGCGTGTACGATGGAAACAGGCCATGGAGCCAACTTACCTGCAAGCACCTTGGAAGCCAGAAATACCCCCCCTAATGCAGCAACTGCAAAAATCAGAATCGAAATATTCAACATCTCAGTCTCCTCCTCTTTTTTTACCGAGAGGATTCCACTATACTGCAAGTTAAAATACTTTCGCAATATAAATATGTTAAAACTTGGGATAACGGCTCATCATTAATTATGAAATCTGCTTTGTCGTTGCTGGGGGAACGCCAGCAATCTCTGCTCACCGCTCTGCTGCATCATCGCAAAGGGCTGACAGTAGAAGAATTATCCAGTCTGCTGACTATTTCCCGCAATGCCGTCAACCAGCATCTTACTCATCTGGGCAGCAGCGGTTTCATCCAAAGCGCCTTGCAGGAAAGTACCGGCGGCAGGCCGGGCCGGGTATACACGCTGACACCCAATGGCCTGGAGCTGTTCCAGCGGCGATACTCATTTCTGGCAAAGCTGCTGCTTTCCTGGATAGACAAAAATATGGGTGAACATGAGCTCGATACTTGTTTGACCGAGCTTGGCAAAGAAATGGCAAGCGGGCTGGAACATCGCCTCACGCAGCATACCTCCCGCAGCGACAAACTTCAGGAAGCCATTACCATCATGAGTGAGCTTGGTTACGATACTGAAATATATCGGCTATCAGAAAATCAGGCAGAAATTGTCGCAAATAACTGTGTTTTCCAGGAGCTCGCCCAGCAACATCATGAATTTTGCAAGCTCGACATCAGTTTTCTGACGCATCTGCTGAAAGCCGATATCGAACATACGGAATGTATCGTTAGAAACGGCAAATACTGCCGCTTCAGAATAACCAGTCCTGACGAACCTCAGTCCTGATAATCACGTTTGCAGCAAATGGCAACATTATTTATCAAAATATCGTAAACCTGAATAAAAAGGCTCCTCTTTCCCCCCATCCAATAGAACAACAAGCAGGAAATCACTTTATGCGCCCATTTCAATGCAACAGAACCGGTACCTCGCTATTCATGATATTCAGCCTGCTTGCTGCCACTTCGGTTCTTGCCGAAGAAACCGGGCTAATCAACACGCTGACCGGCTACAACATCAATGAAATCACGCCTGCCCCATCAATCAAACTGAAATTTAGAGGATGGGTGGAAGCCGGCTTTACCGGCAATCCTAGGGATCCACATAATCATTCGAACTTCCCGGTAGCATTTAACGATGACGCCAATCAGTTCAACCTCCATCAGGTTTATGCCTATATCGAGAAAGAAATAAACCCCGGCAGAAATTCATGGGATATCGGCATGCGCGCCGACCTTTTGTACGGTACAGATGCAAAATTCGTCAAGACTTCTAGTTTCGACTCAACCATTCTGGGAGATAACCCGAAACATCAACTGGTATTTCCTCAACTGTATGTCAATCTGTACGCCCCGATCGGGAATGGTGTGAGCATGTCGGTCGGTCATTTTTATACGATTATCGGGTATGAGTCTCCAATGTCACCCAACAATTTCTTTTTCTCGCATGCCTATACCATGCGGTACGCTGAGCCTTTTACACACATGGGGATCATGCTTTCCTATCCGGTCAATGACAATCTCACCATTAAGAGCGGGGTTGTTACCCGATGGGATGCCTTTTCCAAGCACTCTCCTGACTATCTGGGGGGGCTGAATTACATCACCGATGACAAAAAAACCATGATCTCTGCATCGCTGATCACGGGTGATGTGAAGACCGGCCCTCTGAACGAGGATCATAATCGTACGATGTACAGCATCGAGCTGGAACGAAGTATCACTGATAAACTGCATTACGTAGTACAACATGATTTCGGAATTGAAGCAGAGACATCGAATTCTTCCTCCGCTACATGGTATGGAATCAATCAATACCTTCTGTACGATATTTCAAACCAGCTGGGGGCAGGATTGCGTTTTGAATGGTTTCACGACCAGAACGGAACGCGTGTGATGGGTGATGGCAACGATGAGGATTTCATCGGTGTTACAGCAGGATTAAACTACAAACCAATCGCCGGCATCACGTTGCGTTCCGAAGTTCGCTACGACAGGGCAGTTCATCATGACATATTCAGGGATGGCACAGACAATGACCAAATACTGCTTTCGGGCAGTGCCATCCTGCATTTCTGATTTTCCGGATGTGCTCTGCCTGACTAGGCATTTACTACTTCATACTCACTTCTTCGACACGTACAAATCTGTAATCGTACCTTCCGCCAGCTCTGCAGCAAAAAGAACGGTCTCAGACAAAGTAGGATGAGGATGGATGGTCAGTCCAATGTCCTGCATATCGGCCCCCATTTCCAAAGCCAACACGGTTTCTGCAATCAGCTCTCCCGCATGCGGCCCAACCATACCGGCTCCTAAAATTTTCTTACTGACCTTATCAAAGAGCAGCTTGGTCATGCCCTCGTCGCGCGTCATGGTGATTGCACGACCACTGGCAGCCCAAGGAAACACCGTTTTTTCATAGGCAATACCTTGCTTTTCGGCTTCAGTTTCTGTCAGTCCCATCCAGGCAACTTCAGGATCGGTATAGGCAACCGAGGGAATAGTACGTGCATCGAATGCAACTTTGTGTCCGGCAATGACTTCTGCCGCAATCTTACCTTCATGGGATGCTTTATGCGCCAGCATCGGATCTCCGGCAATATCACCAATTGCAAAGATGTGCGGAACACTGGTCCGCATTTGCTTATCCACCGAAATGAATCCGCGTTCATCCACATTGATACCGGCAGCCTCGGCATCGATCAGTTTTCCGTTTGGCCGACGCCCGACCGCAACCAACACCCGATCATATCGTTGTGGCTCAGGCGCCTGTTCACCCTCGAAAAATACCTGCAACCCCTCCTTGCCCGCTTCAATCCGACTGACACTGGTATTGAGGTAAATTGCTTCGCATTCTGCTCTCAATTTCTTGTAAAGCGGTTTGATCAGATCGGCATCGACTCCTGGAATAAGTTGCGCCATCCGCTCCACAATACTGATCTTAGTACCCAGTGCGTGATAGACCGTAGCCATCTCCAGCCCGATAATTCCACCTCCCAGAATAAGCATGCGTTCAGGAATCTCCGCTAATGCCAGCGCTCCGGTTGAATCGATGATGCGTTCATCAGCAGAGAGTCCCGGGATGCGCGCCACACTGGATCCAGCCGCAATGACACAGTGATCGAACGAAACTGTTTTGACCCCATCCGATGTTTCAATTTCGATCAGATGGGAACCAATGAATTTTCCAATACCATGGATAACAGTTACCTTGCGCTGTCTGGCAAGCATCGACAAACCCTTGGTCAGCTTGCCCACCACCGATTCCTTCCATGAGCGCAGTTTGCCAATATCGACTTCAGGTTGTCCGAAACGGATGCCATACAGGCTCGCTTCTTTTGCTTCTGTGAGTGTTTTTGCAGCATGCAGCAGTGCCTTGGAAGGAATACAACCCACATTCAGGCAAACGCCACCGAGCGCAGGATAGCGCTCGATCAGCACAACCTGCTTACCCAGATCAGCGGCACGGAACGCGGCTGTATAGCCACCCGGACCAGCTCCCAGCACGACGACTTCAGCATGTATTTCGCCACGACCGGCTACAGAAGCTGACGCTACATCCCCGGCCGGTGCTTCTGCTACAGTTGTAACAGTCGGCTGAGAATCCGGCTCGGCCATAGTATCGCGAGATGATATCGGCGATGCTACCTGAGTATCTGTTTCTCTGGCTTCCAGTGTGACAATGAGTGAACCTTGTGAAATTCTGTCACCCGCTCTGACATGTATCTCCCGCACAATCCCTGCCTGGGGTGCAGGCACTTCCATCGATGCCTTATCGGTTTCAAGTACCAGTAATGGTGTTTCCTGTTTGACTTCATCACCCGGACTCACCAGAATTTCTACTACCGGAACTTCCTGAAAATCGCCAATATCGGGCAACGTTATTTTTGTAAATTGCGTCATCGTTTTATTCTCTGATATGGCCGTCACCCAACACAATGAATTTCTGGCTGGTCAACCCCTCCAGCCCCACCGGACCGCGTGCATGCAATTTATCTGTGGAAATACCAATTTCCGCCCCCAGGCCATATTCAAACCCATCAGCAAAACGGGTCGAAGCATTCACCATGACCGAACTGGAATCGACTTCACGCAAAAACTGGCGAGCACGTGAATAATCTTCGGTCACAATGGCATCAGTGTGCTGTGATCCATAGGTGGCAATATGGGTAATAGCCTGATCGATATCCTCCACGATACGAACACTCAGTACCGGCGCAAGATATTCAGCGTACCAGTCTTCCTCCACAGCTAGTTTTATCCCGGCAACGAGTGCACTAGCAGTCTCATCTCCTCGCAGCTCCACCCCTTTCTCCAGAAGAATTTTGCAAACACGCGGCAAAAATTGTTCAGCAATTTCAGCGTGTACCAATAATGTTTCCATAGTGTTGCAGGTGCCGTAACGCTGGGTTTTAGCGTTATCAACAACACGTACAGCTTTTTCCAGATCAGCCGATAAATCGACATAAACATGGCACACACCATCCAGGTGTTTGATAACCGGCACGCGTGCCTCGTTGGTGATTCGTTCAATCAACCCCTTTCCGCCACGCGGCACGATCACATCCACATATTCGCTCATTGTGATTAATGCATTCACCGCAGCACGGTCCGTCGTTTCCACTACCTGCACCGCCTGTTCAGGTAGCCCGGCTGATCTGAGCCCTTCTTTCACACAAGCAGCTATCGCCTGATTACTTTGTATGGCCTCAGATCCTCCTCGTAAAATCGCGGCGTTACCTGCTTTCAGACACAAACCGGCAGCATCTGCTGTTACATTCGGGCGTGCTTCATAAATAATACCGATCACACCTAGTGGCACCCGCATTTTACCCACCTGAATACCGGACGGCCGATAATCCAGACCTGTTATTGCTCCTGTCGGATCAGGCAATGCGGCAATCTGCTCCAGGCCGGCAGCCATGCTTGCAACCCCCTTTGAGGTCAACGTCAGGCGATCGATCATGGCAGGTTCGAGATCTTTGTTTCTGGCCTGCGCCACATCTGCAGCATTGGCTGCCAGGAGTAATGCCTCATCGCGACGGATAGCCCTAGCCATTGCAATAAGTGCATGATTTTTGACAGCGGTATCCGCTTTTGCAACTATTCGCGCTGCCGAACGCGCCGCCCGCCCAAGCGCTTGCATGTCAGCCTGTATCTTTCCGGTTTCTTCCATGTGGAATATCAACCCATCGGTAATTAAAGATCATTTGGCAGCACGGAAACCCGGTCAGCCTGGTTACTTGCCGGTCTGCCCGAATGCTATCGTCGCCATTTACCGGCCTGAATAAGTTTGTTTCTAAGACCTGGCAGCGGGTAATCGAGTGCATAAGCCTTCTCAGCATATTGACTGGCTTTTTCATAGTTTCTCTGCTTGAAATACACCAACCCGAGATTATAAAGAACCGTAGCATTGTCGGGCTCCAGATCAGCCGCTACTTCCAGCTGCTCGAGTGCTTCCTTATTCCTGCCACGATGCGATAAAAATGCACTGTAGATCGATCGAACCTGCGCATCTTTCTCATTCATACGGATCGCCCGGTCAAAATAACATTCGACCGGCCATTTTAAGCCATTGATATGAGTGGACTTTTCCTTGATTGAATACTTGACAAGAGTTGCCAAGGCCCGGTGGTGGTTCGGCCAAGCACGAAGTGTATAATCCAGATCTCCTGCGGGGGTTGAACTCGTATTTCCCCTGATTAGATTTTCCACATTGGAAGTAAAGTGATGGGTTTCTACAATACTGAGCTGTCCTGGATGATTAAACCGCTCCATATAATCGAACGGACCAAAAGCATTTTGTAGTTCTCCGCAGTAACTTTTGTTCTTAGCCGCCGTAACTGATAACGGTGTAAAAAAGGGCACCATAACAATTAAAATTGCCAAAATTCTCATAGGTTCCACTCTCCCCAATATTCAATACAATACTACTTTACTTGCCAGTCTCTGCCATGGCATCCAATAAGCTGGCCAGCTCTCCAGCCCCAGCTTCCCTGGAGTTAGATTGTATTTTATCCATTGGTGCAACCGGTGCCTTGCCTTCCCTCAGTAACACAAGAAACCGGCTCAATTCCTCCATGATCGCTTCTTTCGAATCCAGCGGAACAATTGTATCAACCCCCATGCTGCGAAGTTTTTCTGCTGTATCGCCAGCCGGATCTGTCAACGCCAGAATGGGTCGCTGTGCGCGCAAGTATTCATACAGTTTAGCGGGAATCTGATTGTTACAGTTTGCTGCCTGCAGAATCAGCAGTCCGTCAACAGCCATCATTTCTGCAAGCGCCTCATTGTAGGAAACAGGAGGAGCAAGAGAAACGATCGTTCCGATCTCAAAACGATCGATCAGAGATTGCAGATAATCTTCGTGGTGCGAAGCACGCAAAATAATATGCAAACTGTCTGCATTGATGACATTCCGTTTCAGCAACGTGGACAAGGCATCAAACAGAAAAGTGGGGTCACGCTCCGACGGGTAAATTATGCCACTATGCAGCAAAGTAAGCCGGTTGGTTTTGGCAGCCTGATTCACTGGCCGAATGATCGAAGTAAAACTGAATTCATCGTATCCGTTTTCTATCAGATGGAATCGCGCTGCCGGGATATGCAAAAACCGTGCCTGATAATCCTTCAGTGTACCCGGAGTCGTGAAAACCGCACTGGAGCAATATGCGATCGTTTTATTTTCCACGTATTCATAGGCACGATAAGTCAGTGGATGCGGCGGGTAATCCGGTTGCACCATGGGATCCCTGAAATCAGCCATCCACGGGATACCCGTCAAACGCTGCAAGGTCAACCCGATCAGATGCGCCGTGGCAATGGGATAAGTCGACCAGATCACATCCGGCTTATACTTCTTGATCAGATACCATCCTGCAGGTACTGCACCCAGCCACCAGCTCAACCAGCGATCCGGCAAAGCCAGTACTCGCGGATACCACCCCATCAAGGTCAGGTGTCTTGCAGTATCCAGTGCAAACGCCCGATGAACATGCACCTGCTGTGGAATATCCGCCAGCTGGCCGGAATTGATCTGCTGGTAGGCGCGCGGTGAAGGCGCGAGAATGATCGGCTCCCAGCCATGATCAGGCAAATACCGGGCAAAACGCAATGTTCGTTGCATACCACTGCTGCCATGCAGAGGCGGAAAGTGATAGGCGATCATTAACACACGTTTTACCATGACAGCACTCGATTTGCAGTCAGTTCTGCCACCTGATCGCGCCATTCGCGCGTGGAAAACGTATGATTGGCGCTTTCCATATGGAAAGACTCTACCTGTTTTGTTTTCATGATTGTCTGCCAGTCTACTGATGAATCGACCAGATCCAGAAACTCGCGCGCCGTCAAGTCATTTCCACTGGTAATGATCAGTATTTTTCCCTGGAAACGCTTCAGGCCATCCAGCATGCGCTCCGGCAAAGGAACAGTCAGATCACATGCTGAGCTAGCACTCTTCTCTGAGACAGCTGAATCTTTTCCGCCTCGCAAGCTGTTCCTGCTGAATTCATATAAAGACCGAATGGAAGCCAATGGATTGAATTTTCCACCCAGCAGTTTTTTCCAGAATTCCGGTTCAAACAGACGTTGCAGGTAATAGTGCTTCAGATACGCTTTAGCAATCCCTTGTTCTGTTCGAACCCAGGGATTCAGCAACACCAGCCCGCTCACTCGCGGGTCCTGATGAGCATGGAACAGTGCCGCTGACGCTGCATCACACAATCCCCAAATCACAATATCTTTCAGAAAAGGACATTCACTGAAAAAAAAGTCGGCAGCACTGCGCAGATCCGCCTCGACATGTTCAAACGTCCGCATCTCACCGTCACTGTCACCCATTCCCCGAAAATCGAACCGCATGACGGGAATACCGCGCTCCGCCAGATAGCGCGCCAGCAAAACAAACTGTCGATGACTGCCGACACGATACTGCGGCCCACCAACAACGACCAGTACACCGCGTGCCATGGGTTGCTGCGGTATATTCAAAATCCCGTAGAGCCATTCATGCTGGCAGCGAAAGCGTATTGCCTGTTCCCGAACATTCATGACTGGATTCCGGTAAATGGTTTGAACGGCTTGAGAGTAGCCGCCAGCAACGCCGGACATTCGCTGATTTCCTGAGTAGCCCAGAACTGTAACCCAGGTATAAGTGTTACTTCTGGATAAACACCGGACTGATTCCATGCTTCCACGACCGCAACACCAGCAGGAGGAAGCCCACGGCCAGCCTCGGGCGTGACTTCAAACCAATAAATTTCACTGTTCCTGATAACCAGCTGACTCAGTTTCAATTCATCGATCGCAGCTGCCATTACGGGAGAAAGCGTATACCCGGCTATTTCCAACGATTCACCCGTTCCCAGTTTTTCACGAAAAACCTGAACATTTGAAGCCTTGCCCGTATCATCCGACAGAAGCTCATTCACTAACTTCAAACGTAAAAATTGAGTCAGAAATGATTTACCATTGACGATAGGTTGCCAGAGTATAAATTTTGCCGGGCCAACCCCTGCTTTTTCACTTGCAGCATAGTCCAGTGCAAGCAAGGCTCCCAACCGCAACCCCCAGAAATGGATCGACTCAAATCCTTTTTGCATCAGCCACTGGCTGGCATGTGCGATATCACTCTTCCAGAGCTCCCAGGTAGCTTCCCCGGAATCTCCTGCACTATCCCCGCAACCATACAAGTCGATCTGCAGCACACCCAACCCCATCGCCGCGAACGCCTTGGCTTGCAGAGCAGCCATACGTCGGGATTTGTTCATTTCTTCCGCAAACGGATGAAGATAGATAAATGCCTGGTTTAATGAGATATCCCCGGCGGGGGGGCGGTAGAGGCAGAAACGTTTTCCCGGTGAAGCATCCAGAAAGAAAGGTTCAGCCGGTGGATTTTCCATGCAATCTCAGTGTGACAATTTATGTTCGACAAAAAGCGCCAGATTTCCGAGCGTTTCAAAAGTCTGTGCACTGATTTCATCGTCATCTACCGAGAAATCGAAGTATTCCTCAAGCGCGGTAATCACATTGACCACCGCCATCGAATCCAGCTCCGGAATATTTCCGAGTAAAACGGAACTGGCTGTCAGCGTGTGTTTTCTCTCCCCGAGATTCAACACATCACCCAAAATATTTCTGACTGCTTCAAGATGCTGCATAATCACTCCATAAAAGATCACTGCTTGATGTTGACGGCATTTTAAGGCAGTTTTTTAAAATGTGCCGCATTGATCACTCCCGCAAACAAGTTGAAGAAGCATCCGTATATCATGAACAAACTGCTTATTTCCGGTATTGAGCCATTGGTTCTGCTGATGCTGTATCTGCCGATATACCTATTTCACGGGTTGACTGCCCCGGCAGCCTCATGAACTGGTATGAACTGTACTGGCAACGCATCACCCCGCTGCATCTTTTTTTGTGGCCGGTCAGCCAATTGCTCATCCTGTTTCAGTCTGTCAGGCGTTTTCTTTACCGACGCACGATACTGACTTCGATTTGTCTGCCCGTACCGATCATCGTCATTGACAGTATAACCACTGATAGTCCTGTCAAAACATCCCTCATCGTTCAGATTGCCCATATCTTGGAAACGGCAGGATTGCGGCCCGGGATCATCAGTCGAGGCTATCCTGACAACCATCATCCACCAACAAGAGTGATGATCAGCAGCCATCTCCACCTCGTTGGCGAGAAATCGTTGTTGCTCGCTTACTATTTACGTGAAACCTGTCCCATATGGATCGGTTACGACAGAATTGAAACAGCAAAAGCCTTACTGGCAGCTCATAAGGAATGCAATGTGCTGATCTGTGACGATGGCTTGCAGGATCTTCGTCTGCAGCGTGATTTCGAGGCAGTCATCGTCGATACCAGTGTCATCAATTCAGGAAATGGCCTGATCATGCCTGCCGGGCCGCTCCGAGACAGTTTTGCACGTTTGAAACATGCTGACGCCGTCATACTGGCCGGCCATCAAAGACGGATACCGGATATTGCGGATGAAATCAGAACGATTCACACTCGTCCGCAGAAAGAACATTTTTTCAATCTGTCCCAGCCCGGGCTGACAGCCAATACAGCAGAACTGGCTGACAAACGCATTCATGCCATTGCCCGCAATCCAGATACACAAGGCTTTCTGGACAACCTCGAATTCCTGAAACTGACTGTCATTCCTCGTGTATTTCCGGAAAATCACCATTTTGTTGCAGCGGACTTCCAGTTTGATGAAGCTGAAATCATCCTGATACCGGAAGAAGATGCAGTAAAATGCCTAGGTCTGCATAATGACCGCATCTGGGTCTTGCAACAGGCATATCGTGCCGACCTCGGATTACGCGAAATCATACTTAAGAAGTTGAGAGAAAAATTCATGGATCCAAAACTCCTGGACATTCTGGTCTGTCCATTATGCAAAAGCCCTCTTATTTACAAAAAAGATCTGCAGGAACTGATCTGCAAGGCAGATCGACTGGCTTACCCCATTCGAGATGGCATCCCTGTCATGCTGGAAGATGAAGCCAGAAAATTGCCTGACGAAGAAGAAATCAAGTAAACAACACTCTTTTTCGCAATTCTTTTCTTCTTAAACAGGTTACCCGGTTGAAATCCACTTCCTCCATTTTCCCAGTAACGGAAAATAAATCGCCAGGTGCATAGGACGATCCTCCATACGTCGCAGCACCTGTGCATAGCGATCCAGTTGGGGACGGTAACGCAGCTGCTCCCGGTCGAGAAATTCCTCGAGACCACTGCCGGTATGAGATCCTGTCTTGTAATCGATGATCCAGCGCATGCCTGTCGCATCTACGAAGGTTCGATCGATGATGCTGACAGAAATCGAGTGGCCCGCTGCAATCGTCGCTGGAACAGATAGTGCCCATTCACAGCGCGCTTCCTGATGCCGATTGCTCAGGATCCAGCGGCCCGTATCATCTTCCACACACACTGTCCTGAGTGCCCGTGCAACCTGCTGCACCGCTTTCTCCAGATACCGAGGGGTGATACCGGATTGTATGAGTAACGACCGCCCTGCCAGTTTGAGATCTTCCAGATCCTGATAACCCACATTCTCGACCCCGATCAACCCGATACGATGCAACAGACGATGGACGACCACCCCCACCAGTCGAGCTGGTTCACCTGCCCAATCGAAATCAACCGGTTCTTCTGTCATGCTGGCCTCATTCGTATGGATGGCAATCGCAACGGCTTTGGGTAACGGGGGGGGTTGCCAGCCGGATGCCAGGCGCACTATGCCAACAGGCTGCAAACCTGCGTGTGCATTCGATGCAGGTGAATCTTCTATACCAGCTTCGCGCGATCGTGCCAGAAAATCTGCTGCCACAGCAGGCCATAACTTAGCCAGCAGAGTATCCTCCGGTGGTTTCAACGCATCCTTCTCCTGCATATCCGGATCGATCCTGAGATGCCCCAGCAAATGCAGACTGTGTTTCGCCCGGGTGACCGCCACATACAACAATCGCGCCTCTTCCAACGCAGCTCGCTTCTTTTCTTCAGACAGAATATAAGCGGAAATCGGATTTTTATCGCTCCCTGCTGCGCTGATCGGCGCACACAACAAACCAGCGTGTTGTGACTGATCGCGAAACTCCAGCCAGTTGAGCAGCTTCTCCTGATCCCGTCGGGGAGATTTACCCAGCCCCGGCAGAATGACTGTATCGAATTCCAGCCCTTTAGCCTTATGCAAAGTCATGAGCTGCAATGAACTGTCTGCCGCCACATCCGGCAGAGCAAACAACCGTATCAGCCGCTCATCCAACTCCTGGATATCGGGCCGATAGCCGACCACATCGAAATTTTCCAGCAACTGAAAATAGACTTCAGCATCTGCCAGATCTGTTTCATTCTGCACACTGGCAGATCCTCCCAGGCTAATCCACGTGCCCTCCACACATCTTCTCAACGACATCCTGTCGTAGAGCATCAGTGCGCGCTCCAGAATCGGCAGCACCCTGTTCAGGCGCTGATCGCCGTCTTCACTCAAAACACCTGAGCCGGCACAGACACGCAGTGAATCGATCAGCACATGCCGTGGCAGCGTGTTGGCAACGGTATGTAAATCCTGCAGGGAAAATCCGCAAAAGGGTGCGCGCAGTAATGCCAGCCAGGCAATACGATCAGCCGGATGCACCAGGGCCCGGGTCAATGCCATCAGATCCCGAATCACCATTCGCTGCGCCAGCTGCTCGATTTCCACCGCCTGGAAACGCATGCCTTTTCGTCTGAAATGGATGACGATACTCGCCAGATGGCTGCGATTACGCACGAGTACGGCAATTCTGCCATCCGGTTGCGCAGCTCTTGTCCGCTCTACGATCGCTACCACCTGTTCCGCCTCTGCCCGATCATCTCTTTGCAGATAAGGGTAAATTCTGACCGCTTCCTGCCCGGAAGCCGCGTGAAAAGCAGTGGAGTGCGCATACGAAACCGCGCCTGAATTCACTTTATCCATAGCCGGTAATATTTGAGGGAAATAGCGGTTGACCCACTCGACGATCCCGCTCTGTGAACGGAAATTGACTGAAAGGCGCAGAAAATTCATCTGAATCTGGCCAAAATATCCACAATCGCGAATGCCCAGAAACAACCCCACTTCAGCCTGCCGGAAACGATAAATGGACTGCATCGGATCTCCCACCAGAAACAGCGTGCGGCCGTCTCCAGTCTGCCAGCCCGCAGTCAGCCGCTTCAGCAATTCCGCCTGGCTGGAAGAGGTATCCTGAAATTCATCCACCAGAAGGTGGCGAATACGATAATCGAGTGCCAGTGCCAGATCGGTTGGCATTTCCGGTTCACCCAGCGCACGGACGGCTGCCATGGCAATCTCGGTAAAATCCACCTGGCCGTACTGCCGGAAAACCACCACCAAATATCCAGTAGCAACCTTGAGCAGGCTGAACAGGGCCTGTAGCGTTTCCCACTCTTCATCGGTATATCGCTCCGGAGGAAGTTGCCTGAGTGACTGCAAATGCTGATGAAATATCTCCTCATTCTGCAAAGTGGAAAGCAATTCACTCATTCGCTGCTTCATTCCACTCAGGTGTTCCTTCAATACGGTATCACGCACTGCTGTGGGTGCAGGAAATCCTTCCTTCTTCGTCACCTGCTTGCGCCAGCCACCCGCTTGCGTCAGCAAAAAATCAGCAATCTTTTCCCAGCTCGGGCGATCTGCAAGCTCTCCGCCAGGCCAGCGGGTAATCCACCCTTTCTGATCGATCGCATTTCCGCTCGTTGGCTCACCTTCAAACAGATTTGCCGCCGCAAACTGCATCAGCTCGATAATCTCTGCCCGGCAACCCGCTGGGGCCGATCCGGCTAGCTCTCCCAACACTTCTGTTACTCGACCAGCCAGCGCTGATTCCAGATGCTTTCTCATGTCATCGTCATTGGTGGCATTAGTAACATCAACGACACGCTGCAACCACAAATCGCGCCGCGCCAGCATATCGGCAATCAATCGCTGCAATCTGTCCAGACGATTATCCAGATGGCGGATCAAATGTTCGATCGCTGCGGTCCATTCACTCTCTTCCTCCAACGCCTCGACTGTCAGGCGGGCTGATTCCAGATACAATCTGTCTGCATCCTCTGCAACTGATGACAAAGCACCCTGTCGGGAACAGACCGGCATCCGATCGACCAGCCAGGCACACAAGGAATCGATCGTCTGGATACGAAAACGTGACGGATTCTTCAGCAATTGCCAGCTCCGCGCCTGATCACGTGCCAGTACTCGGTTCGCCAGCTCTCGCAACTGGCGCTGGTAGGCATCGTTCAGCGGCGCTGCTTCACTGCCTACATCGCCATTTATATCACCCGCTGCATCGCGCAAAGCCTGCAAGATTCGATGCTTCATTTCACTGGCCGCCTTGCGCGTAAACGTGATGGCAACAATCTCTTCCGGTTCCTCTACCGTAGCAAGCAGTACCAGAAACCGCTGCGTCAACAATCCTGTCTTGCCTGATCCGGCCGGTGCCTGAACGATGAAAGAATATCGAGGATCAAGCGCCTGCTGGCGTTCTACCTGATCCGGAATTTCCTGTTGCAGGATCGTGTTCATCGTCCCATCTCAGGTAAATTATTGAAAACTATTATTGCCAAAGCTATTGAGCGATCCACAGAAATTCCCACCGCCTGAATATAAGATTCGATTTCTATTCAAAGACCGAATTTATTCAGCTAATAGATCAAGCTTTACATCAAATTGAGGATACACAAATAACAAACTCTTAATTCAGGCTGCCCTATAGATGTGCCTATAGAAAGTGCTAAAACAGAAAACCTTGGAAATAAATGGATACAACCGCGACAAAGACTATGACTTTTTCTCTTTGAGAGATCAGTTAACAGCCTTACACAAAACTTCAACAACCCGGTCTTGCTGCTCTGCCGGTAAACCAACCCAAAGAGGTAACCGAACCAATCTCTCAGACTGCTGAATAGTCATTTTCAGGTCGCCATGGATACGTCCGTACCGTAAACCAGCTGGAGAAGAGTGCAGAGGCACATAATGGAACACAGACCCAATATCGTTTCTTTTGAACTCGTCGAGTACTTCTTGCCTGTCAATTTCTGATGCCAATAATACATAATACATGTGGGCATTATGCTGACACTCCTCCGGAACGATTGGACGGCGCAAAATCTCTTTAACTTCAAGTGGCTCAAGCAACTCATGATATCGTTGCCAGCTTGCCAGCCTTTCTTCGGTGATTCGATCCGCTTCTTCAAGCTGCGCCCACAGAAAGGCAGCAATCAGTTCACCCGGCAAGAATGACGAACCCACCTCCTGCCAGGTGTACTTATCCACTTCACCCCTGAAAAACTGACTGCGGTCGGTCCCCTTTTCGCGGATGATCTCAGCCCGCAAGGCCAGATCAAGATCATTAACCAACAGTGCCCCACCTTCCCCCGAAATCACATTTTTTGTCTCATGGAAACTGTAAGCCCCAAGATCACCAATGCTGCCCAATGCTCGCTCCTTGTAGGTGGCCATCACCCCCTGCGCCGCATCTTCAACGACTTTCAATCCATATTGCTGGGCGATGGCCATGATGGTATCCATCTCGCACGCAACACCCGCGTAGTGAACCGGGATTATGGCACGGGTACGCGGCGTAATCGCAGCCTCGATCAGCCTTTCATCCAGATTCAATGTATCCTCGCGGATATCTACAAAAACAGGTATCCCGCCACGCAATACAAAGGCATTGGCAGTGGAAACAAAAGTAAATGACGGCATAATAATTTCGTCGCCAGGCTGAATATCCAACAGCAACGCAGCCATCTCGAGTGCAGCGGTACAAGAATGAGTCAGCAAAGCCTTACGACATCCTGCACGCTCTTCCAGCCAGCTATGGCAATGCTTCGTAAACGGCCCATCCCCCGCCAATCTGCCATTGAAATGCGCCTCGGCAATATAGTAGAGCTCCTTGCCTGTCATGTGAGGCCAGTTGAATGGAATGCGGTTACTTGCTTTCTTCATACTTTCTCAGAATCCTTTCGCCAAAACCTCTGCCATAGTTTAAAAACTGCCAGAACAAGTAAAGAAAACCAGAATATATGAGCAATCCACGCATGGCGCGCGAATGGCTTGAATTCGAGATACACGCGATTCGCCTCCGAAGGCAGCAACACCTCCTGAAAGACCTCGTTGATCTTGACGATGGGAATCACTCCATCTGTCATTGAGCCATCTTCTTTTCACATCGTCGGCGGCTGACTTGTACGTAACCATGTTCATGATTACCAAGTTCCTGTAAATCTCCACCTAGGTGTTCTTCACAATAGATAGCCAGAAAGTTAAAACGCTGTTCATTAGCAACTATTGGCACACCGCTTTGAGAATTTAGCCGATCCACCATTCCATTTCCCGCTATTTGCTCGGCATAGGATCGTGAAAATGGAGCATGCGTAAAAACACCCAGGCCATAGCTTATAAGCCATGGCAGAGTCTGATTGTTTCAAGACCGGGTAAGTACTTTCGAAAGGAAATAAGCCACCCCAAACCACAACGGGTTCTGTGGGGAACCCTTGCAAATCCCGACGTATCTGCTCAGAAACTGCTTGAGCAGTCCTTGATTCGGAAAAAACTGCTGTAGTGCTGAAAAATGTCGCCACTACTGCAACACCCAACACCAGACGCTGACGTAAAATACCCTGTACCAGAAGTGGCGCAATCAGGAGCAAAGACAGAACAGGGATATAAACTCGTAATACACCTGGTCGGCCCAGCATACCTAATACAAAGATGGCCGCAAGGCAAAGAACCCAGGTCACGAACAGCTTCCGGCTTGGAAGTATTAACAGCAGAAGTAATGCCGCAGAAAGAATCGGGAGTAAAACCGGGTGAGCAAGAGTTTCAATCCCTATCCAACCATTGGCCAGCGTATTGCTCTGAGTCGGAAGCGGTCCAAGCTCCTCAAGCATTGCATTCAAAGATACTGGGTCTGCAATTTTTGGATCGACGAAGAACCACAAACGAATCAAACCAATATCATTTACCGTGTAGTTATGTCGAGCAAGAATTTCCGGATGCTCCTTAAGCAAAGTATCTGCACCAAAATCAGTAATAGGTGTACGAACAGGATTTAATGCATTGAATGCCTGCCAATCATCACCCTGGTAGGCTCGGTAATCGACAAAAGCAGCAACGCTGATTGCGAACAAAAGAACAAATACAGAAGCCTGCGCAACTCGATCTTTGGCCAATCTCACCCACGGCAGAAGTGGTAACGCTATGAGCAGTACAAGTAAGAATTCATAACTGCGAATAAGGTAACCACAAAAAGCGAGTAACAACCTGTTAACAGCACCAGTCTATTTTCCTGCTGCCCATACAGATGCCAGCAGACAATTGCTCCGACGATGAGCAAGCCAACATTGATCGTGAACTGGGGGAATAGAACAGGTCGCACCAGTAAGAGTGTCAGTACGGATAACGATACCTGCCAACCAAAACCTAATTGCCGCAGTGCGTACAATATGATCGTTCCCACGATAACAAGTACGACAATGGCCGCAATGGAATAACCCAATACCCATTTATTTGCGGAATAACCCGAACCAAATAGCCCCAGATAACATTGGAAAAAACCAGATTTGGCATATCAACCGCAGCAATACCATATCCATGTGCAATCATTGACATTCCAACATCATCATTTGTCACCCATCTCGGTTCAAAGAAAATGCAAAGGATGAATACAAAAACCATAGCAACGAAAAAATCCCAGACAAACCGAGAAGTTTCCTGTATCGGGATCAGGCGAACCAAATTAGCCACGAGCAGCCACCACTGTACCAAGTACAATCATTCCAACACCTAGTATTTTTTGAAAAGTTAATGGCTCACTTAATATCCAACTGCTCAACAGCAAAACCACGACAAAATTGAGGCTCATGAAAGGATAAGCATGACTTAGATCAAACTTTGTCATAGCCGCCATCCATGCAAGAGAAGCTAGGAATGCCGCCGCAAATCCTGAAAATATCACTGGATCCAAGAGAAGAGAAACAAGAAATCTAAACTTTTCCGTCAGCCCTGATGGAAGAGATCCAAACTGGGCAATGCGCCACTTAAGAATCAGCTGTCCATATACAGTGAAGCCTATCGTAGCGAAGATATACAGATAATCAAAAAAGCGACTCATCTTTGCCGTCCCAATACCGTCAAACCAAGTCTGATCTTGCTATATCTATGGCCGTTATCGGGTATAGATCGATTTTTCACATGATCACATGCAAATCGGTATTCAACCATCCCAGATCCCCAGCTGAATTCCGATACATCAAACATAATGTGTACAAATTTTCTATCCAGGAAAACTACTCTTGCCAAATTGCGCACCCACCTGATGACTGATTGACGTAAACAACAGTTTCATACCACACAAACTCCCGTCTGATTAGAAATACTAGCCACCCGTTTCGCTGGTACACCCTGATACCAGCCAAGTGACTTTCCATCGCCGAGCAACAACGACTGGGCAGCCAACAGCACGTCGTCACCGATGACACGTTGATGCGCGACGGTCGAGGTAAACCCGAAGAAGCAGCGATCACCTACCGTGACCTCTCCCCCCACAGTGACATTGCTGGCAAAGAAATTATGGTCACCGATGACAGCGTCATGACAGATTGTAGTGTTGGACCACACGACATTATTTGCTCCCAGACGCACGCCCGGTTCAATCACTGCGCCGGGCATGATGAAATTGTTCTCTCCTATCTGTGCCGTTTCCGCTACGAATGCCGAAGTAGAAACGATATTCAGTAATACATATCCAGCAGCTCTGGCACGATCGAAAAGAATTTGACGCTGCTGCATTTCACGATAGCCCACAGCGACATACATCTGTATCTTGGTCAGCGCATACTGCTTCATACATACCTCCCAGCTAAACACCGGCAAACCGCAGAATTCATCGGTATTTTTTCGATGGGCATCCACGACAAAACCGGTCACCTGGAGTCCCATTTCTCGCGTAGCGTAGTAATGAGCCAGACGAGCCAGTGAACCTGCGCCAAAAATCACCAAAGACAGAGCCATTACTTGATGAGAATGAATCGCAGGTATTTGAACAAGTAAGAAGACACTGGCAAAATTGCGTTCAAGTACCGCTCTATCGTGCCGGCATCAGCATGAGATTGCTCGTGCATCACCTTGGCCTGGCCGAGAAACCATTCAAATTCGACACGACAACTTGAAAAACCGATATCGCGAGCAGTTTCCAACACTTCCACGGCACAAAAACCCTTATCATGCGTCTTTATTGGCTCTGCTTGCTCCAGCAATTCAGCATTCATACCATAGTGCTCCTGATAATGCTCTCCATTGTGCAATGCCCCCTGAATCTCACGGCTAACGATAGGAGTGACCGGCAATACACCGCTTGCGAGCTTTTCGACTCCCGCAATTGCCATAATGAAATCGCGATTGGGGTTAAGATCGGAGTAGAGTGTCCCTCCCTGTTTCAGCACACGATAAGCCTCCTGCAAAAAGACACGATAATCGACCAGATGATCCATGAAGGAGTATGCAGTGGCAAAATCAAACATCTCAGCTGCAAATGGAGTACTTTCAGCGATACTTTCGTGCAAGGTTACGTTACCTGAACTCAAATCCACCTGTTTCATCATGTCCTGCGTGATATCGATCCCATGCACTTCATCGAACAAATCGCGCATTAGATTAATCATGAAGCCGGTACCACAACCAAAATCAATCACTCTTTTTTTCTCACGACACTCTGCAGTAAGCCTCAGCAGGATATTGCGAACCTTTTCCTGATTTTCAGGACGAAAGTGCGGGCTCTTGTTGTATTCCCCCGCGTTGGCAAGAAACGCGTGGACGTAAATGTTGGCTTTTATCGCCTCATCCCTGCTTACCGCTGTCTGACTCATAGTCAATGCCTCTCCGTAAATTCTTAATCTTTCGTTCAGGGAAAATTGATTTTCTCCTGCACCAGGTATCTCGGGCGGCGCAGTACTTCCTGATATACTCGGAAAACATAACTGCCGATCACCCCCAAGGTCATCATGATGCTACCCAGAGTCAGACAAAGCACCAGCAGGATCAGTGTGCTTCCACCAGGCAAAGAAGTGCCAAACAGGAAATACTGCAGCGTGACGATCAGTCCATACAGCAGGCTGCCAAACAGCAAGATCATGCCGAACATCATAGAAAGCCTGTGTGGCACATCGGTGTAGCTAATTAGTGAGTTGATTGCCAGTTGCAGACGTTTACTGAATGTGTAAGAGCTCTTACCGTGTGGCCGCTCGTGATAAGGCAACTCCAGAAAACAAGATTTAAATCCCATGAAAAACATAAGCGGCCCATACAACACGTTTACCTCCTTGAATTGCAGCACGGCTTCCAGTAACTTGCGATTAAATGCACGGAACGTTCCGATATTCAGTGGTACGTTGGTCTTTACAATACGGGAAAAAACATAATGGTAGAGGGTAGAAGTTAGCCGACTCGTCAGTTTTTTGTCTGAGGACTGTTTGATCGTATAGACAATATCAGCATTTTCCGTATGTAATTTTTGCACCAAGTCGACAATATCTTCCGGTCTGTCCTGTAGATCCGCATCCATAAGAATGATGGTATTTCCCGAGACATGCTCGAAGCCGGCGCAAATAGCCGAGTGCTGACCAAAGTTTCTCGACAGGTTAATAACCTTAACCGCTGATGTTTCCGCCGCAAGCTCTTTCAAGGTGGCTAATGAGTTATCTCGGCTGCCATCATTGACATAAACAATCTCATAGCCCAGAGCACATCGCCCTAGGGTCGTCAAAAGCCGGATCGTCAGCTCTCGCAACACCGCTGTGTTGTTGTACACTGGAATGACCACGCTAATATCCACCCCACCAATCACTGGATTACCCCTGATTCGCTTTGTACAAACGCTGGTCTTCAGGCAAGAAAAATTCTTCCAGGCTGGTTGGCAAACGAGTATCGAACCCAATCAATCTCCTGGCCTGTGCATTCAGCTGATTACTGATCTCTTCAGGAATAAATCGCACCCAGTCCATACGCGGTTTCATGAATGAACGACAAGCGTTGAGGGTCATGGAATGGTTCCACTGGTCAGTCAAGTTTTCGTACGTACGGTGATAAACCTTGGCGTTGAACACCAGCAGAGATCCGGCCTTGCATACGACTTGTATACAATGTTTTTCGAAAAAATCCAGCTCCGGCTTAATATCGGAATGCTGCGAACCCGGCAGCATCTTGATTGCTCCGCCATTATCAGGTTCGTAGTCGTCTAGCACCCAGATGACCCCGATATTAAAGATGTAGCCCGGATGAAATCGGGGGCAATCGACATGCAGACGACTGGAATAATTGCTGCCGTGCGGTGGAATCGATGAAGATGTCGCAGCATACATGATCCAGTGTTCGTCCAAGTGCGGGGCAATCAGTTGCTGCAGGCGAGGATCTTCGAGCAGACGACCGTAGTTGATATCACGATTAATCAGATCATGCATCTGGTAGCGATCCAGAAAGCTGCGCTCAACCCCCGGTATTGGCCTGAATTCCTGAATCCCCTGTTCCATAGTCGCCTTGAGCAAGCCGACCTCATCCTTATTCAGAAAATCGTTTAATAACGTAAAACCGCGGGTTTGTATCAGATAATTGTGCTCGGAGACTTCATGTTCCGAAAGCAACGGTCTATCGGTCAAGTGAATCTGTCTCATACCGTACCTCCTGTCTGACTGATCAGCGAAACGGCGCCGCCTTCCCTGGATTTCATGTACTGGAAGGAAGTTTTGCCACAGTTGAAAAGCAAATCAAGAATGGAAACGCCATGGATAAACTCACCCCATAATTGCGGATAAACTGGGTAATCCGAATAATCGAACCATTCCACCCGAATACCAGCCTCTTCGAAAAATCGTTCTTCCAGATAAGATCGCGCGGCGGGACCAGAGAGGTAAACCTCAGCGCCTGCCTGTTGGCATAACCGTACCAATCTTTCCGATTTTCCTTCACCGAAATCGTAATCCCAAGAATTGCTAATGAGAGTGGAAACCTCGAGATATCCGCAGATTGCCTCGATCAGAGATCGATTCAACACCGACAAATTGCGATATGGTTCGTCCAGGTACATAGGTTTGAGCCACGAGGACACCTCATCAAAATACCGTGCACGGGCGTAATTTGCTCGCAAAGTTTTCCAGTGCTTCTCCTGCCAACCGTTTGCAGGAATCGAAACATCCCGGATGCAACGATTAATATTCTGCCCCACCGGGATGCTCAGCCATTGCGGGCCACCGGGAGTCTTAATCAGGTTGCGATTGCGCCAGTCATTCTTGGTGAACTGCATATCATCGTAGAGGATAAACTCATCTACAGTCGCGATCATATCGAAATAACCTTTCCAGGGAATGTAATTCGACTGAAGGATAGCGATTTTTTTCATTATCCCGTGTTTCTCGCTTTATAGATTTGATACGCCGGGTTATCTGGATTTGACACTGATTCAAAATTGTTCAGGATGAATTGATGGATTAACGGGTGTGTATTTTTAAAGCGCATCTCGTCACGACCGTCAAGGGGTAGATCAAAAATAAATGCAAAACCGGGATCAGATGCCTTGATGCGTTCGATCTCTTTTTTCTCGAATGCTTCTGTGCGGGGGAATAATGCATAAATCTCCCACATGGGTGATTTGCGCTCCAGCAATGCGTACGCTCCCGGCCAGAAAGGCGTGACAACAAACGTTTTTCCATTTGGTGCATACTGCTCGGTCAATCGACGCAGCAAAGCGATGTCATTTCCCGTACCGGAATCAACCTGGAGATCTTCGCCGGATATTTCAACAGTGACACACTGTTTGTCTGGCAGACATTGCCAGCCAGGGTGAAATACATACATTACCCAGAAACTAGCAGAACATAAGGCTACAGAAAGCAGCCATCTGATTCGTGCATGAACATTAGACAAGATAACAAGGCATCCAATGAGCAGCGGGAAAATGCCTTGGGCGAGATGACCAACATCCGCTCGCGAAAATGCGTAATGTGCATAGGGAAAGGCAAGAAAAGCCGAAGCGACCAAGGCAGGTGACACCGGCTTCTCTTTGAACTTATGGTACACGGCCCATGCAAGCGCAAATCCTCCAAAGACAAGCATCCCAATAAAGAAAATACCGATCAATACACCCCGCGCAGCATCACCGATAGAAAAGGCAGCAAAATCGATTGTCCACGGCCAGGGTACAGGTAATGGTATGTTGGTCGCCTTGAGCTCAAACACAAACAGTACATTTTTCCAGAAAGCGACTGCAAAGTCAGGGATAAGAAGCGCCATCAGAATGATGGGCAGAAAACCGATCACGACTCCTGTACCCCACAGGGTGATCGCCTTAATAAAACCTGGATCTGAGCGATTTTTAATCGTCAGCCAGGCAATAGCCCCAAAACTGCCAAGTGCACCATACACACCGTGGTTACGCCCGAAAACCGCAATCAGCCCAACACAAACTCCCGTAATAACATATCGCTTCGGTATTGGATTGCTGATGAGATACGTCAGTACCCCAATTAGAAATATCGAAATAGAAATATCGAAAAGCTTGTGACGCGGAAACATCCAGACCACAAGAGTAAATATCGCTATCAGCCAAAAGATGATATCGACTCTGCTGCCAGGCTTTGCTGATCGGATCACCAGCAACAGGCCAACAAACAATCCCAACGTCTGGAAAACAGCGACAGCAGCACGAACACTCATGATGCTGTTGTCATTGAAAATGCTTACTAACGCTGCCGACCAATAATATCGGCCGGGATCGTAGGCCATAAAATCACGAATCGGAACTTCGCCTAGCAGTACTCGCTGGATTCCGTACCACAGAAAACCTTCATCCCATAGATTAAATCCCTTATTTCCTTGCCAGAGGAACAGCAAAAAAATGACGAGGCATGAAATCGTCAGAATCTGGATTGATCTATATTTATTATTTTGTACTTCCGGCTCATTCATGTACGCATCCAGCACTAAAATGCCATTGTAATCTACGGCAGGGAGAGCGTCACCTCCTCCCGGATTATTGTGAACGGCTACTAGCGCATTGCCTCGTCATCCGCCGAGATCCGCAGATAAGAACGATTAATGGCCTTGAAAATATCAGCCATTATCCACTGCCGCTTCCAGCGATTCCCCAATTCTGCACAAGGGTTTCAGTTCACAATAAGTACAGGTCTGCGGATATTGTTTAGGGCTCACTCCGGCTTCTCCGGCCATGAAGTCCTGCGCCAATCGCTCGATTGCCTGACGCCAGCCGGCCAGTACTTCATTCCAGCTTGCGGCTTCTTGTGTGTGCTTTAGGTTTTCAAAAGATTTCACCCCACGGATTGATACTTCTTCGCCTGCGACACCCTCAAACGCAATATCACTTGCTCTGATTCGGGCAAACGCAATCCCGGCTGGCCCGTCAGTAAATGCCAGACTGTACAGCGGCAATTGCGGTTCATCGGGACGATCACCAAACCATGCACTTGTTCTAACTTCGCCAGTCTTGTAGTCGATGAGCAGCTCACCTCCTTCTTCCAGGGTATCGATACGATCTATCCTCAAACTGATGCGCAGACCATTCAGTTCAAGCTCTGTTTCCATCTCCCGGCCTGAAACCCGGAAAAGCGGGCGCTGCTTTTCCATTTCCAGCCACGCCAGCACGAGAGCATGCAGCCGTTTGTTTTCAAGTGCCTGCAAACGCTCACCGAAAGTGTGCGGATAGCGCGGAGCGATTTCGTGTATCGCTTCATTCACTTTGCCGGCGACCAGTGCGTTCAGTTCATCAGGGGACAAATCCGCCAGCACTGCTGATGAATCCAGTTCAGACCAGACCATTTCCATGATCCGGTGCAGCAAAGTGCCGCGCACCAGTGCATTCAAACCGATCTGTATGCGGCCCAGTGGACGAGCACTCAACCGCAGTTCAGCAAATGCCCGAAACGGGCAGGCTGCCTGTAATTTGAACAGCTTGCTGCCGCCCGGAGCATCCATCCCGGCAAATACCGGGGCAACATCCTCAGACAGTATTTCCTGCCGTCGACTGTGATACACGCTGTCTCGCCAGGTAGATGGTGTATCCATAGCAAGCATTTCTTCGCTCAACGCCGGAAAAATATCGATCAGCGGACTGGAATCTAGGATTTCATCACCCTTACGCTGTGGATAGCTGATGACAACCTCAGTGGCATTCGTGGTAATTCGCTGCAGCAGCGCTGCTGCCACGCGTAATTCACGCCTGGCGCTGGAATGGGGTGCATCCGCCTCACGCTGCAAGGTCAGAGGAAGAAACGGATTAGGCCGGGGTGATGCGGGGAATACGCCGTCATGCAATCCCATGATCCAGAGATGGTCGAACTGCAGCCCGCTGGTTTCAAATAGCCCCAATACCTGCACAGGCGCTTCCGCCGATTCCGGCTGAAAAATCGTACCGGTGACCATACGCTTGAGTTGCTGCAGCGCTTCAGCCAGACTGATCAATCGTGTTACCCAATCCAGAGTGGAAAATTCTCTCAACACCCCCTGCCATGCCTGGATAACCTGATATTCCTCACTGGACAACCCCCGCTCACCCGGCCAGCCGATTGCTTTCAGGCACTGTCCGAATCGCTGCGCCCACTCTCCCGGGCTGGTAGGTGCAAGCGATAGCTGCACCTGTTTCACAAAACTACTCAGGCATTCAGCCAGCAGTGGACACGAATAGGGCTGGCCACCGCGAGCAGCATTCGTCAGCAGCTTTTGCAGGGTCAGATTCCATTCACCCGATTCACGCAGACGAGCATCCAGCAAAGCACGCGCATTCGTTTCCCGATCCCCGCCCGCAATGAAAGAAGAACGCAGCACACGACTGATATGCGGCAACTCGATAACAGTTTTTGATAAATCGAGAATATCCAGCGCCAGACTGACGGGCGGATAGCGATCAAGTGGCTTGCCAAGCGACAGATTGTAAGGACGCACCCGATCATGATGCTCTGGCTGCAACGCCTGTGGAACCAGCACTTCATCCAGTGTCTGGCAGATCATTTCCCGTTGTGCGGCCAGCTCCGGCACGACCAGCGCAATCCTCGCCACCGGATTTTCCTCCAGGCGTTGCCGTATCCAGCGTGCTGCCTGCCGGATCTCATCACGACCGTCTGTACACGCCAGCCTGCCGATACGGTCCGACTGACCGGACAACTGTAACCACTGCAATGAGCATCCTGTCTGTTCGAGTACGCGCAGAAAAGATGATTGCTGCGGTGTCCACTCGTCGAAACCGGTCAGTATGAGCTCGTTCGACAATGACAAACTGCCAGTCTGCACGTGTTCCTGCAACATTCCGGGCAGAACGGCAACTGAAAGCCAGCCATTTTCCCGGCATTTTGCTTCGAACATCGAGGCCAGTTGCCGGAACAAGCGGGTATCGGCGTTATGAGCGAAGTCCGCTTCCCAGCAGGGAATACACCATGCATGCAGTGTCTGCCATGCTTCCATGATACGAACGATGGTCTCGTTGACGGCCTGTAGCAGAACATCGCCTGACTGTTCTGCTAAAATTTCCTGCCAGACGAAATACTCCTGATGGGAAGTCAGCAACACCCCCCGGGCCGCTTCAGCCCGGCTGGAAACGACCACCTCCTGCCACAACCGTTGCAACCATGCATCCCAGGGCAAAATATCCGGTACGGGCCATGCCCCGTGTCCTTCCGCAGATCTGGCCTGATTGAATGCCTGATGAAGGGCACGCGCCAATCGTCGGTTTCCGGTCACAATCGTTGCACAGCCATCCAGTCTTTGGATAAGATCAGTGATATTAGTCTGTCGGGCGTCGAGCGAGCAGGTCGTCATGGCCGGATTTTCCATGTTTCACAAACAGTCTGGTGATCAATGCTGTACGCGGGCAGAGTAATACAATTCAATTTTTGGAACAGTTTTTCAGGAGAACCAATGAACAGAATAGGAAACGGGCTGCTGGTCGCCATGGCGATCACCTGGTCCGGTCTGGCTTTCTCAGCAGTGCAAAACTTACCTCAACCAATTTTCTCGGGACAAGGTGTCGAACTGGCTGTATCCGATAATGTAGCATCACCTGCTGCCACAGAACAGGCTGCACCGACTTCAACGGAAGCAGAAACCGCAGCGAAAGCGGAAGAACAGGCGCTACCCAGCGGCATCGGCTGGAAACTGGTGCGCAGCCTCGAAATGGGAGATTCAGGCAAGTTCGTGCACATGGTACTGATCGAAAAAGGGCGCCAGGCGGATAAAACCATCTACAGCTCCGCCATTCACAAATTATGTGCCAAGGAAAAAGAATTTTGTCGGATACGTTTCTGGGTCCAGTCATATCTCATACCGGAAAAAGTCTCACTCACACTGGAACAGCAAAAAACCCAGCAGGCAGATCACCTGTTCAATCGCGCTGCCGGTATCCACAGAACGTTATGGGCCTGCACTGTCGATTCGACGAGTGAATCGTGCATTCAATAAACGTCAACATCATCCTGCTGAACCTGCCGGACGTATCGAGTCCATGTAGGTCAGCAACATTTCCTCCAGAAACAATCTGGGGTTGAGCGGATGGCGCGCCAGTTGCTGTGAGGCAACCAGGCTGCGCCACAAAAACCCGAAAGCCATCGGATCGATGACAGCCGCCTGCTGTCGGATGATCACCACCTGTTTCAGATGGTAACGCACCCGCCCGCTGGTACGGCAGCTCATCAGGTCATAACACCATTTCTGCAGCCAGCCGGTCACGCTGGGTAAATCCAGCTTGTGCAGTTTCTCCGCCAGCTCGATCGGATTGAACCTTTCCGGTGCACACAGGCACTGGATGAAATCAGCGTGAAAAGCAGCCAGCTGTTCATCATACTGCAATGCCAGCAACGGCGAAAAACCTGACATGGCCAGATGGAAATCAGGATCGGTGATTCCCTGGTGGATAAGCCAATCCTTTGCCATTTCATGATCCGGCCCCGGCATTGCGATCTGCCGGCAGCGGCTCAGAACCGTAGGTGGAATCAGTGAAGCATTATGCGTCACCAGGATGAACAGCACTTCTGGCGGCGGCTCCTCCAGTTTCTTCAATAGCGCATTGGCAGCAGCCGTATTCATCGCTTCGGCGGGATGAATCAGCACCACCTTGTCACGCGCCTGGTGGGCACTGAGGTAAATGAAATCGTCCAGCGCGCGAATCTGTGCAATGCTGATCTGCTGACTTGGTTTCCTACTCGATTTCGTACTCCCGGCTTCTCGCCGGTTTTCTTCAGCATCCTTATCTGTAGCACCTTCCTGCGCTGATAACGCCTCCGGCTCCAGCAGGCGAAAATTCGGATGCAGCCTCTGTTCGAACCAGTAACAATCCTGGCACTTCCCGCACGCCACACCCGCTGCATCCCCTTGCTCGCACAATATGGATTTCGCCAGAACAAGCGCAAAACCCAGCTTGCCGATTCCTCGACGACCCTTCAGCAACAGTGCATGATGCCGCTGTACACTGCCTGGCTGTCTGACATGCTGCCAGATCACCTGCTGCCACGGAAAAATTTCGGCTGAGGCCATTCCTGAAATTGTCCTGTTTTGAAAAATAATTTTTTACTGAACGCAGTTTATCGCGAATTCTCTGATAGCTACGAAAGGGAGCAAGTCTCGAACCCACTCACCCTCTGAACCGGGTATCCGGCAGATCTGAGCAAAAATCCTCCATAATTTTTGCTACGGCTGATCTTACTTCTGCCAGCGGCTGGCTGCCGTCTACCACCCGAATCCTTTGCGAAAATTGTCGGGTACGTTGCAGATAGGCTTGTCGAACCCGCTCGAAAAACAGATTGGATTCCATTTCGAAACGATCGGCAACTCTGGTGGATTGCAGCCGTTCGCGGCCCACTATGACTGGCACGTCGAAGTACACTGTCAGATCAGGAGAAAGTCCTGCCTGCACCCACTGTTCCAGATTATCCAGTTTATTTTGTGCCACTCCCCTGCCCCCGCCCTGGTAGGCGAAACTGGCATCTGTAAAACGATCGGAAACCACCCAGGTACCGCGATCCAGCGCAGGCAGTATCACTTTGTCCAGATGCTCCCGCCGCGCGGCGAACATCAGTAAAGCCTCGGTCTCAGGATGCATTTCCTGACGATGATCCAGCAGCAACTGCCGTAATGCTTCCCCCAGTGTCGTGCCACCCGGCTCACGGGTCACGACTATCTCCAATCCCTTGTCCTGCAGGAAACGCTCCAGCCAGGCCAGATGCGTACTTTTTCCCGCTCCGTCGATGCCTTCAACAGTAATAAATTTTCCGCGCTGCAAGATAATCGCTCTATTAAAATGGTTTACAAAATTTCCGATCAAGAAACCGGCACCTCATACTGCCATTACCAACCATGACGTCCATGCTGATCGATGCTGAAGGCCGCCTTGTCCCGGCTCGCTATATACCCTCGCCTAATTGCGACGAGCGGCCGGACCGGAACGACATCAGCCTGCTGGTGATTCATGCCATCAGCCTGCCGCCGGAAGAATTTGGTAGCGATAGTGTTATCGAACTTTTCACCAACCGGCTCGATCCACAGGCACATCCGTATTATCAGGGATTGCAGGGTTTAAAAGTTTCCAGTCATTTTTTCATTCGCCGCGATGGAGAAATTATCCAATTCGTCCCCTGTACCCTGCGCGCCTGGCACGCCGGCATATCCGACTGGCGGGGCCGATCCTGCTGTAATGATTTCTCGATCGGCATCGAACTGGAAGGCAGTGACAATCAGCCGTTCGAACCTATGCAATATAGTCAGTTAGTAGAACTCACCCGGGCAATACAGGCAGCTTACCCTATCAGTGATATCGTCGGCCATGCTGATATTGCGCCACAAAGAAAAACCGATCCCGGTCCTTATTTCGATTGGAAAAGTTATTGCCAGGCACTTGGAATAAATCGATAACCACACTTGACCGCCCCATACCACTCGGACTGGTTGTCATACAGGCGCCTGCAGCATCTGATTTGCCATAATCATAATTCAGCAACCCTTCAACAGCCAGAAGGGAATGATAGAATCCGAGGTTATTTTCAGCAAACAAACAGATAAATCACGAAATGATCGGCATTCTGATCATCAGTCATGAACAGCTGGGAGCCAGTCTGATCGACTGTATCATCCATATCCTGGGCGAGCGTCCCCCGCTGCTGGTCAATCATATCGTTTCCTCCACTGAGGGTCCGGATAGCGGATCAGTCAGGCTGCAGGCAACTCTCAAGCAACTGGATCAAGGCAATGGTGTTCTGATCCTGACAGATATTTTTGGCGCAACGCCGGCCAATATCGCCTGCAAGCTGATTCGGAGCGGGCAGATCGAATGTCTGGCCGGACTGAACCTGCCCATGTTGCTGCGTGCCGTGCAATATCGGCATCAGCCTCTGCCGCAGTTGATCGACAAAGTCCTGGCCGGCGGCCGGGAAAGTATCTTCCAGATATCTCCGGAAAACAGCAATGCAAACTGAATCGTTGACCATCATCAATAAGCTGGGTCTGCATGCACGTGCCTCGGCCAAACTGACACAACTGGCCGGCAAGTTCGAAAGCGAAGTCTGGCTTACGCGTAACGGCCGCCGGGTAAATGCCAAAAGTATCATGGGTGTCATGACCCTTGCCGCAAGCATGGGTACAATCGTCGAACTGGAAACGTCCGGCTCCGATGAAGTTCAGGCCATGGAAGCATTGAAGGCGCTGATCAACGATTACTTCGGGGAAGGTGAATGAGTTTCATCCTTTACGGCACAGGCGTATCCGACGGCATTGCGATCGGGCATGCTCACTTGGCTTCATCCGCCGCATTGAATGTTCCCCATTATCTGCTGCCGAAAAACCAAGTCGGTGCTGAACTGACCCGGTTGCGCAATGCATTTTCCACCGTGCGGCTTGAACTGGAAACATTGAAAACTTCCGCCGCACAGGTATCCGGCCTGGCTGAGTTCAATGCCTTCCTGGAACTGCACCAGATGATTCTGGACGACCCGACGCTTTCCCATGCAGCTCTGGAAACGGTTGAACAGGCACAATGCAACGCGGAATGGGCCATTACGCAGCAAATGGAAGTATTGGTCGCTCGCTTCGAAGAAATAGAGGATGCTTACCTGCGCGAGCGTAAAGCCGATGTCACCCAGGTAGTCGAGCGTGTTTTGAAAGTATTGCTCGGGCATCCCGGATATACTCCCCCGCCATCGAAGCACGACGGCTCCAGTATTCTGGTAGTGCACGACCTGAGCCCGGCCGATGTCATGCAATACAAACAGCATCAGTTTTCTGCCTTTCTGACGGACATGGGTGGGCCGACTTCGCATACCGCCATCGTTGCACGCAGCCTCAACATTCCTTCGGTCGTAGCAATGCAGCACGCCCAGCAGCTCATTTACGAAAACGACAACCTGATCGTGGATGGCAATCAGGGTATCGTCATCGTCAATCCGGACAAATACATCCTTGCCGAATACCGCCTGAAGCAAAGCCAGCTCGAACTGGAAAGACGCAAACTCTGGCGTATCCGCTCAGTGAAAGCAGTCACGCTGGATGGCACGGCGGTGGATTTGCTCGCCAACATCGAATTGCCGCAGGAGGTCGAACAGGCGAGGGAATGCGGCGCCATGGGTATTGGCTTGTTCCGCAGCGAATTCCTGTTTCTCAACCGGGATGATCTGCCGGATGAGGAAGAACAGTTCGAAGCTTATTCCACAGTGGTAAATGGCATGCACGGGCAACCGGTCGTGATCCGTACTTTTGATCTGGGTGCGGACAAAAACCTGCGCAGCGCCTACCGCACGGCACCCAACCCGGCGCTCGGGTTGCGCGCGATCCGCCTGAGCCTGGCCGAACCCGGCATGTTTCTGGTGCAATTGCGTGCAATTCTGCGCGCTTCCGTTCTGGGCAAAACCCAGATTCTGATTCCGATGCTGTGCAGCAGCCGGGAAGTCGACCAGACACTGCAAATGATCGAATTTGCCAAGCAGAGCCTGCGCGATGAGAACAAGCCTTTCGACGAAAACGTCAGGATAGGTTGCATGGTAGAAATTCCGGCAACGGCACTGAGCCTGGAACTGTTCATGCGCAAGCTGGACTTCTTATCCATCGGCACCAATGATCTCATCCAGTACACGCTTGCAATCGACCGGACCGACGAAACCGTAGCTCATCTGTTCGATCCGCTGCACCCGGCCATCATCCGTCTGCTGTCTCAAATCATCCAGAATGCCGGGAAAGCCGGCATCCCGGTTTCCATCTGCGGAGAAATGGCGGGAGATTCAGAATATACTCGCCTGCTGCTCGGCATGGGACTACGACAGTTTTCCATGTATCCGGCACAACTGCTGACCGTAAAACGTGAAATTCTCGGCAGCCATCTGCCTGAAATATCCCGTCTGATGCAGAAAATCCTCAAAGCGGATGAACCGGAAAAAATCAGCGATCTGCTGCAAAAGCTCAACAGCTGATTCGCCGGTCCCTGACACATCGGGAATAATGTATTTCCAGTAGTACAATTGGATACAATGCGTATTCATTCTTCACATCGACAGTTGGCTTTACTATTTTCAGATGTTCACACAAGATTCTGATTCGATCGGCATCGTATCGGCACGACGCGCCCATTTCGACACCCCGCTCAGCCTGAAAAGCGGAGCTGTGCTGGACAGCTACGAGCTCGTCTATGAAACCTACGGGGAGCTGAATGCAGATCGATCCAATGCAGTACTGATCTGCCATGCTTTATCCGGTAACCACCATGTTGCCGGTGTTTATGCAGACAACCCCAAAAATACCGGGTGGTGGAACAACATGATCGGCCCAGGCAAACCGGTCGATACCCGAAAATTCTTCGTCATCGGCATCAATAACCTCGGTGGTTGTCATGGCTCCACCGGGCCTGTCAGCACCAACGACAAGACTGGCAAACGCTTTGGCCCGGATTTTCCGCTGGTAACGACGGGCGACTGGGCAAAAACCTACGTGCGTTTCGCCGATATGTTTGGTATCGACCATTTTGCCGCTGTCATCGGCGGCAGCCTGGGGGGGATGTCGGCCATGCAGCTGGCGCTCGATGCACCGGAAAGAGTTCGTCATGCCGTGGTGATTGCAGCATCAGCCAGACTGACGGCACAGAACATTGCTTTCAATGATGTCGCGCGTCAGGCCATTCTGACCGACCCCGATTTTCACGATGGCGACTATTATTCCCATGGCACCCACCCGCGCAGAGGTTTACGCCTTGCCCGCATGCTTGGCCACATCACCTATCTGTCGGACGACTCCATGGCCAGCAAATTTGGCCGTGAGTTACGTAACGGCTCGCTTGCATTCAATTATGATGTGGAATTTCAGATCGAATCTTATCTGCACCATCAGGGCGATAAATTTGCCGATCTGTTCGATGCAAACACCTATCTGCTGATGACGAAGGCGCTCGATTATTTCGACCCGTCCCAAGATTACGATGGCAACTTGAGTGCAGCCTTTGCTCGTGCGCAGGCGGATTTCCTGGTGCTTTCCTTTACTTCCGACTGGCGCTTTTCCCCGGAGCGTTCACGCGATATCGTCAAGGCACTGCTCGACAACAAACTGAATGTCAGTTACGCGGAAATTCCCTCCTCTTATGGACATGATTCTTTTCTTATGCAGGACGACTACTATCACCAGTTGATACGTGCCTACATGAACAATATTGCACTCTAGCCGAACACCGGCTAACGGAACCTGAACATGATGACAACTGAAATCAGCAGATCGGCACTGACATTGCGGCCGGACTTCGCCACTATCGCGGCCTGGATCAGGCCGGGCTCCAGTGTGCTCGACCTGGGCTGCGGTGATGGCACATTACTGTACTACCTCAGGGATAAACTCGATGTACGCGGCTATGGCGTGGAAATCGATGCTCATAACATATTAGCCTGCATGAAAAACGGCATCAACGTGATCCAGAACGACCTTGAAGCCGGCTTATCCGAATTTGAGGGGGGATCCTTCGATTACGTCATTCTGTCCCAGACATTGCAAGCCATGAAAAATACGGAATACATCATTCGGGAAATGTTACGTGTAGGCAAGGAAGGTATCGTTTCCTTTCCCAATTTCGGCTACTGGAGAAACCGTATACAGGTTGCCAGCGGGCACATGCCCGTCTCGCCAACTCTGCCTTACCAGTGGTACGACACTCCGAACGTGCACCTCTGCACCCTGCATGACTTTGAACAATTATGTCAGCAGCATCGGGTCAACATTCTGGAAAGACGAGTGATGAACAATGACAGAAAGGTGACATTCCTCCCCAATCTTTTCGGTATTCTGGCGTTTTATCGCTTCAGCCACGAAGCGTAACCGGGAACTCAAATTGATGCGATGGATCAGGTAAGATGAGATGTACGACTTGCCAGCTATTTCTTAAGGTGTAGTAGTTGAGATCTGGTCTGACAGTTACCCGATTTGACGAGTGCCTGTTAGATCAGATTCAGTTATTCAATTCGGTAATTTTATCGTCCCATATCTTCTTTGCGTCAATTAAAGTTTGCATCGGGGTGCGTCCACAGCACATTTTTCCCTGGTGAGTCTGCACACTGTTGTAGTACGCCATCCAATCATCCAGATCGTGTTGTAACTCTTCAATGGACTGGTAAATCTTGCGCGGGCATGCCACCTGGTAGAACTCCTGCAAGATGGTTTTGTGAAAGCGTTCGCAAATACCGTTGGTCTGCGGATGATTGGCTTTCGTTTTGGAATGTTCGATGTCATTGAGTGCCAGATAAAGCTGGTAATC
>Ga0206106_100381_pt1 | contig 41146 bp, 42 predicted proteins | sample 1B1ome_FD_148677 | JGI IMG/M metagenome (GOLD analysis project Ga0206106, IMG submission 148677) | Enriched microbial communities from leaf-cutter ant dump, University of Wisconsin, Madison, United States - 1B110A | ecosystem: Environmental > Terrestrial > Nest > Insects nest > Nest dump | place... | reverse complement strand
AAATCGGGCTTCTGAGGAAGGCCGAATCGAGATTCGGACGCCTGAAGAAACCGACTTTTGGGCCAAAAGGCGGCTTTCAGCCGCTTTCGGCAAATTCGTAAACACAACCTAGAGCCCGAGATCGGCCAGCACCCGCTCCGGATCGGAAAGGTCCGCGTAAAGGAGATCGGGGCGGTGGGCGGCGAGTTCGTCGAGCGTGTAGTTGCCGGTGGCGATGGCGACGGTGCGCGCGCCGATCGCGCGGCCGCACTCGATATCGTGCGGGGTGTCCCCCAGAACGGTAATCCGCTCCGTCGGAAATTCCACACCGTGGCGCTCCCGCGCCCGCTCCCGGGCCACAGGGCCGAGGAGGTTGCGATTATCGCTGTCATCGGCGTAAGCGCCAAACTCGAAATAATCCCACACCCCGTAGTGAACCAGCTTGAGCTGCGCCCCGCGGGCGAGGTTGCCGGTCAGGAGGGCAAGCGCCACATGGGGCCGCGCCTTGATGGCATCGAGCAACGCGAGAATCCCCGGCAGGAGCCGCCCTTCGCGCCGGGGAAGCTCGGCGGCGAGGTGGCCGAGGTAATGGTCGAGAAACGCGGTGATCCGCTCCGGCGTCGGCTCCACGCCGTGGCGCTCCAGCACCCGCCGGGTGATGTAGCTGTCCGTCCGGCCCGCGATCTCGATGCCGGTAAGCCCCGTCTCGCAGCCGAACTGGTCACGAATGGCAAGGTTGATGGCGTGCTCCCCCGCACCGCCGGAGGTGATCAGGGTGCCGTCGATGTCGAAAAGGAGCAGGTCGGTTTTGGTGTTGGCTGCGGTCGTCATGGAAGCGGGAATGTAGCACATGGCACGGTGAAGGGAATCAGAACCCTGAAATGCCAAAGGAAAAGCCGCCCCGTCGCGGCATCCGCGCTCCGGGCAATCCCATTGTAACCGCGATGGAGGCTTCCCTGAGTCCGGACCGCCCAAGAAAGATGCGATTATTTGTAAATATCGTGAGTGCCGACGTCCAAAGAGACGATTGTATTCCCCCTGATGACAAATACCGCCCGTAAACCACCGGTTATCGTGACGCTTCGGACCGTCTCATTGAAACGGGAGGAGAGTTTGTTGATCCGATGCGGGTGCAGACGCGGGTCCTGCGGGTTTTTCTTGAAAATCTCCTCAAAGACCTCCTTGGCGATCCTCTGTTGCTCTGGACTGAGACTCTCCAGAGACCTCCAGAAAGATGGCGTTGCCTTGAACTCGTAGGCCATCTCCGGTTTACCGGGGGAATTCCAGATCCGTGAGCGATCCCGCCTGAAGCTCCTTGAAGGCGCTCTTCAAAGACTCAGGCAGGGAAGTATCTTCCACTGGACCATGCCATTCATGGAGCACGGTTCGCAGTTCCTCAAGCTTCTGGTCGCCCAGCTTGATATACGACTCCAGAATGGGTTGCTCCTGATGGCAGGCGAGCGCATCGACCACCAGTTCTTCGCCAACGGCGAGCAGCTTGTAAAGCAGTACCCGATGCTGCCGCAGGTCGAAATCGGAGCACTCCGGGTTGTTGTAAACGTGCTTGGAAAAAATATCCTGTACGGCGGTGATGTCATCAAGCCAAGCCGTGAAGCCAGCTTCGATCCTGGAGCGTTCATCCTCCTGGTGGCTTGGCCACCGGACGCGTCCGCGGCTTGCCAAACCTTGAGAATGCAACTGCGTTACCATTAGGCAAACAAACGCTCTCCGCGAACGCTTGTCAAGCCAACGGCGCTCTCCTGCCGGACCTCCATCGCTCCGGAGAACGGCTTCGTTTGTTTCATTAGTGCTTGAAACGAAGAACGTGTTTTTTCCCATCGGTGCCTTGATTCCCGGCATATTCGAATCATCGGAGCGGCTTACCGGGGAAGGGAACGGGACGCATTTCCGCATCAAAGCGTACGCGGACCTCTCTCCGGAGCTTCCATTCCCCGTTCTCTTCGAGATAAAACCCGAAAGTATGAACGCCCCCCTTGCGGATCAGAAACCCGTCGAGGGGGAGGCCTTCCATCGTCCGGGGTTGGTCGAGGAGAAGCACTCCGGCCCCGGTGGTCTGGAAAGCCGGCGGGTCGTCACCAAAGAGAGCCGCCCGCAACCCATGCGGTTTGAACTGGCGCAAATGATTCGGCTTCCCGGAAGAGGAGCGGTTGCCGTCGATCCCGAGGGCATACCGGGGGATGCTGCTCCAGAACTCCCGGCGCGTCAGCTTCCGGGTGCTGCGGATGGTCATTTCCAGAAAAAGATCCCCGTCAAGCGTTGAGAAACCAAGCTGCCAGACCAGATCGCTGATCTGCTGTTCAGGCAAGGTCATGACCCGTTGATAACCCTTTCCCTCATCCGCCCGGAGGGAACCGGGAGCCACGAGCGTCCGGCACACCAGCAGAAGGATCAGCAATGGGAGAAGGGAACCCCTGCTCATCGCCGTTCGCGCGGGTCCAGCGCGTCCCGCAGCGCATCCCCCAGAAAGTTGAGCGCCAGCAGGGTGACGCTCATCGCCACCGCCGGGAAGACCAGCAGCCACCAATAGCTGCGCACCGGGTTGATCGCCTGCGCCCCGTCCGCCAGCAGGGAACCCCAGCTTGCCTGCGGGGCCTGAATGCCGAGGCCCAGAAAGCTCAGGAACGATTCGTCCAGAATGACGGCGGGAACCGTCAGCGTCAGGTAGACGACCACAATGCCGATGAGGTTCGGCAACAAATGGCGCGCGAGGATTTTCCAGTGGCTCTGCCCGAGCGCCCGCGCGGCGGTCACAAACGTCTGCGACTTGAGCGCGAGCACCTGCCCGCGGACGATCCGCGCCATGGTGAGCCATTCGATCAACCCAAGGGCAAGGATCAGGATCAGAATGCGCGAATACGGGATGAGCCGCTCCCACTCCATGGAGAGGAGCCACTCCTTCATCGGCTTGTCAAAAGCGTTGATGGCGACGAGCAGGATGATCAGGCGCGGCACGGCGTAGAGCACCTCCACGATCCGCATCATCGCCCCGTCCACGCGCCCCCCCGCATACCCGGAGACCAGCCCCCAGGTGGTCCCGACCCCGAGCGCCACCAGCGCCCCGGCCAGCCCGACGGCGAGCGAGACCCGCGCCCCGGAGAGGACGCGGTAAAGGAGGTCGTAGCCGTGGATGTCGGTGCCAAACGGGTGCTCCCACGAGGGCGGGGCGAACTGGTTGTCGCTGATCTGCGAGGCGGATTCCGGCATCAGCCACGGCCCGGCCAGCGCCGCGAGCACGACCACGCCGAGGACGATCAGGCTCGCAAGCGCCGTGCGGTTGCGCGCGAGCGTCTGCCAGAGCGGGCGGTGGGAGAGAGGAGGCGCGTCGGTCATTCCGTCATTCGAGTTTGATGCGGCGGTCCATCCAGGTGTAGGCGATATCGACCATCAAATTAAAAAGGACGAGCAGCGTGCAATAGACGATCACCACGCCGCCGAGCAGAAAGCCGTCCCGGTTCTGGATGGAGTGGACAAAGAACCCGCCCGCGCCCGGGATGTGAAAGATCGTCTCCACCACGATGGAGCCGGTGAGCAGGTGCGCCGCCAGCGGACCGAGAAACGAGATCACCGGCAGGAGCGCCACTTTCGACGCGTGCCGGGTGACGACGCCCCACTCCCCCACCCCCTTGGCCCGGGCGGTGCGGATGAAATCCTGCCCGAGCACTTCGAGCAGGCTCGTGCGGGTGAGCCGGGCGATGTAGGCGACGTAAGGCCCGGCAAGGGTGATGGCCGGGAGGACGAAGCTCCAGGTGCTGTTGATCCCGCCGACCGGGAACCACCCGAGGTAAAGCGCGAAGATGAGCACCAGCAGCGGCCCGGTGACAAACGTGGGGATCGAGATCGCCAGCAGGGCGGCCAGCATCGCGCCCGTCTCCTGCGCGGTGCCCCGGCGCAGGGCCGCCCAGCTTCCGAGCGTTACCCCGCCAACCGTCGCGATGAGAAACGCCAGCGCCCCGAGCATCGCCGTGACCGGGAAGGTCTGGGCGAGGATTTCGTTCACGCTCCGCCCCCGGTACTGGGTGGAGAGCCGCAGATCGCCGCGCACCAGATCGCCGAGGTAGCCGGTGTATTGCTGCCAGAGCGTGCCGTCGAGCTTGTACTTGGCCAGCAACGCTTTCTCGATCGCCTCGGGAATCTTCCGCTCCTGCGAAAACGGCCCCTCGGGAGCGAGCCGGATCAGGAAAAACGTGATCGAGACGACGCAAAAGAGCACCAGCAGCATCGTGGCAAACCGGCGGAGGAGAAAGGGGAGCATCGTGCGGCGAAAAGGGGGCGTGATCTACCGTCCCGGAGCAAGCTCAAAGAGGAACCCGCGCAGGTATTCCGTCTCCGGCAGGTTGAGCAGGACCGGGTGATCCGGCCCCTGCCCGAAGCGTTCCAGTAGGCGCAGGGTTCGTTTGGCATCGACGGCGGCTTCGGCGATGATCCCGGAGAATAGTTCATCGCTGATGTGGTGGGAACACGAAAATGTCGCCAGCAACCCGCCGGGGGCGAGCAGCTTGAGCGCCCGCAGGTGGATCTCCTTGTAGCCGCGCAGGGCGTCGCGGAGTTTCTCCCGGTTGCGGGTGAAGGAGGGGGGATCGAGGATGATCAGATCGTAGCGGGGACCGGAGGCGGCGCATTCGGTTTCCTCTTTCTTGAGAAAATCGAAGACGTTGGCTTCGCTCGCGGTGACCTCCAGCGCGTTGAGCGCGGCGTTCGCCCCGATCTGCCGCACGCATTCCGCGCTGACCTCCACGGCATGAACGCTCGCGGCTCCCGCCCGGGCGCAGGCGAGCGCGAAGGCCCCCTGATTGGAAAAACAGTCAAGCACCCGCTTGCCCCCGGCCCAGCGGGCCACCGCTTCGTAATTGGCCACCTGGTCGAGATAAAACCCGGTCTTCTGCCCGGCCATCAGATCGACCGCGAAACGCAGCCCGGCGGCCTCGATCTCCACCGGCCCGGGCGCTTCGCCCAGGAGGAGGCCGTTCTGCGGCTCCAGCCCTTCGGCCCGGCGGATCGGCGCGTCGTTGCGCTCCAGAATCGCCCGGGGCGAGAAGAGCGAAGCGAGAGCCTCCACAATCAACGGCTTGCGGCGGTCCATGGCGAGGGTGAGCGTCTGGAGCACCAGCGTCTCCCCGTAACGGTCGATCACCACGCCGGGCAGCCCGTCGCTCTCGCTCCAGACCAGCCGGCAGAGGCGGGGCGAAACGCCGCGGCGCTCCCGGTACTCCGCCGCCTGCGCGATGCGGCGGCGGAAAAAATCGGCGTCAAGTTCCTGCCGCTGACGCGAAAAGCGGCGGGCGATGATCTGGGAGCGGGAATTGTAGATCGCCGAGCCCAGGAAACGGTCCTTCCCGTCCTTGAGGGAAACGATCTCCCCATCCTCCGGCTTGCCGAAGGCTTTGAGCACCTCGCTGGAGTAAACCCAGTCGTGACCATGGAAAACGCGCGAGCGCGGGCGAATAACAAGACCTGCCATAGACGCTCTGGTTAACCGGAACGACCGGGGGTGGCGAGTGCAAAACGTCTTTGCGCCCCGGTGAAATCCGATAAGATGGGAGAAACGGGGGCGTGTTCACGAATTTGCCGCCCCCTCCAATGCTCTCCGCTCTCTTTTGAACAAATGCCCCATGGGGGTGTCCAACCTTGCATTACATTATGACGGGACTGAAGGCTGTTTTATCATGGGCCGGTGCGCTGACGCTGGCGGTTTCTGCGGTGGCACAGGAGGCGGCCCCCCCGCCCAAGCCGGACGCCGGGGCGCTGAACCTGCTCCGGCAGCTCGACCGGGGCTTCGTGGCGATTTTCAACCAGGTGGCCCCGACCGTGGTCGTGGTGGAGAACACCCGGAAGGCTTCCGAACGGGCCAGCGAAGGCAACGAGATGTTTGACTTCTTCTTCCGCTCGCCCGACGACGATTCCCGCCGCCGTTTCCGGATGCCGAACCCGGACAGCTCCAGCGAAGGCTCCGGGTTCATCCTGCGCGAGGATGGCTATATCCTGACCAACCATCACGTGATCGACGGAGCGGAGAAGATCATGGTGCGCCTCAAGGACGGGCGGCAGTTTCAGGCCAAGGTGATCGGGACGGATGACCGCTCGGACGTGGCCGTGATCAAGATCGAGGCGAACGGCCTGCCGACCGCCACGCTCGGGGACAGCGACGCATTGCAGGTCGGCCAGATCGTCGGGGCGATCGGCATCCCCTTCGCGCTCGATTATTCCTTCTCCGTGGGAGTCGTCAGCGGCAAGGGGCGGGCGAACATCTCCACCTCCGCCATGTATCAGGACTACATCCAGACGGATTCGTTCATCAACCCGGGGAGTTCCGGCGGGCCGCTCTTTGACGTGGAAGGAAAGGTGATCGGGATGAACACGCTCATCAATGGCATCGGGCGCGGCCTCGCCTTCGCCATCCCCTCGAACATGCTGCGCGACATCAGCGCGGAACTCATCGCGGCAGGCAAGGTGCGCCGCCCGTGGCTCGGCATCCGCATTGAAACGCTGGAGCCCGACAGCAGCCTGCGCGAACAGCTTGCCGGGGTGGAAAAGGGGGTGGTCGTCAACACGATCGAACCGGACGCCCCGGCCTACAAGAGCGACCTGCGTCCCCTCGACGTGATCACCGCCGTGGACGGCACCCCGGTGGAGACGGCCCACGCGTTGCAAAAGCTCGTGCTGCGCAAGAAAGTGGGCGAACCGGTGGTGCTCAAGGTCTGGCGCAGCGGAAAGGTTCTCGATATCTCCGTGACCACCGGCGAACTCCCCTCCACCGACAGCATCGCCGCCGCGGAGGGCGAGGGCACACCGGACGCCTCGCCGGGCGGCACCGCCAATTTCAAGGATTACGGGCTGGAACTCGCCGACGGCAAATCCGGCCCGGGCGTGGTGGTGACGAAAATCGTCCCGGGGAGCGCGGCGGAGATTGCGGACATTCAGGTCGATGACGTCATCACCGAAGTCAACAACCAGCCGGTGAAAAATGTGACGGAAGCGGCGGAACTCCTCTCCCGATCCGGGGAGGACCGGCACAAACCGGTGCTCCTCTTTCTGGAACGCAAGGGGCAGAAAACCTACGCCGTGCTGAAAATCGAGGAGTAGGCGGAAATTGCGAACGATCCGCGAATGATCACCGGACCACAGCTCGGGGTCATCCATCATCTCAAGTATTCCGGGGGCCTGAGCGTGCGGGAACTGGCCGGGCGGCTCGGGATGAGCTACATGGGGGTCAAGCGGCATTGCCTCGTGCTGGAACGCAACGGCTATCTGCAAAGCGCCCGCCGCCCGCGGCAGCCGGAGCAGGTGGGCCGCCCGGAGATGCTCTACCGCCTCACCGGAAAGACGGACCGTTTTTTCCCAAGCCGCACGGATGCGCTGAGCCTGGAGCTTCTGCGGTGCGCCCGGCTTCTCTACGGCGAGGCGGCTCCCGAAAAGCTTCTCTACCTCTCCTTTCAACACAAGGCGGAGGCGGCCCCGGCGCGGATGACGGCGGCGAAGGATCTCCCGGCGCGGCTGAAGGTGTGGCTGCGCCTGCGGGAGGAGGAAGGGTATCTGGCCCGGGCGGAGGAGGACGGGTGCGGCGGCTTCCGGGTGACGGAGGTGCATTCGCCGCTCCTGCCGCTTTACGCGATCCACCCGCAACTGCTCCACCGGCTGGAGGAGACGCTCTGGAGCCGTGTGCTCGCCACCCGGGTGCGCCGGGAAGAGAGCGACGCCGGGGAACGCTTCCGGTGCCTCTACCACGTGGCGGCGGCCCCGTAAAAACCTACTCCAGCAAGGCGGCCCGTTCCGCGTGCCCGGCTTCGGTCAGGCCGGGGGCTTGCCCGATCTTCTCCAGCGCCGCCCGCCGGAAATGCGCCAACGCCGCCCGGTAAACCTCGCGAAAATCGGCGGCGGCGTCGATCCTCACGGAAGGCTCCGCCGGTTCCTCCGCCAGTTGACGGAAAATGGAAGCCACGGCGCGGAGCGATTCGAGTTCCTCGAAATCATTGGGCGTATCTCCCCGGCGACGGATGCGGGCGAGCCCCTCCGCGGGGTCGATCTCCAGATAAAGGACCAGATCGGGGACGGGAGCCACGGCCCGGTTTTCCGCCACGATCTTGCGAAAATCAATCCCCCTCGCCCCCTGATAGGCGGCGGTGCTCCAGTAGTAGCGGTCGAGAATCACCACCGCCCCGGCCTCCAGCGCGGGGCCGATGCTCCGGCGGACGTGCTCCTGCCGGTCCCGGCGGAAAAGCTCCACCTCCTCTTCCACGGAAAGCCGCCCGGACTGCGCGGATTCCCGCAGCACCCTGCCGAAGGAAAGGCTCGTGGGCTCCTTGGAAAAGAGGCAGGCGATACCGCGCTCTCCACACCACTGGGCGAGCAGGGCGGCGACGGTCGTTTTACCCGCACCGTCGATCCCCTCCACGGCAACCAGCAAGCCTCCCGGAATCGGATAGTTCATCTAGCCCGGGACGCTGCCAAAAGGGGCCGGGATAGGCAAGGAGAGAATCGGCGGCGGAAACGGAGGCATTCCCCATTTTGCGCTTGATCTGTCGCGTGATAACTGCGGTTCTGGAAGCCATCATGATCATCGAGAAATTTTCAATCGGCATGGGGGATCGCTTCGCTCACCAGGGGGAGGCGCAGTTGCGCGCGGTGATCGCCGGGCGGGAGCTGGGGCTGGAGATTACACCGGTCTGGAACAAGTCCAACCGGGAACACACGATCGTCCACTCCGAGCCGGACAGCCTGCGGGAAGAGGCGGATGCCGCCGTCCGCGCGCTCGGCTGGGACGGCCCCTACCATGTCGATGCCGACCATATCAACCTGACCACCGTGGACCGGTTCATCGGGGCGAGCGACTTTTTCACCCTCGACGTGGCGGACTACGTGGCGCGCCCCGCCGCGCCGGAGGAGATCGCGCGGTTCGCGGGCGACGCCCGCGCCCGTGGCCTCGCCGGGGCGCTCTGCATCCCGGGCATCGACCGCCCGCTGGAAATCACGGAGGAGGTGATCCTCGCCACGGCGGGGAAATTCCTTTACGCCGTGCAGGAGGCGGGCCGCATCTACCGGCATATCCATGAACGCAAGGGCGGCTTCATCACGGAAGTCTCCGTGGATGAGACGGATTCGCCCCAGACCCCGGCGGAGCTTCTGCTCATCCTCTTCATGCTCTCGCGCGAAAACGTCCCGGTGCAGACGATCGCCCCGAAGTTTACCGGGCGCTTCAACAAGGGGGTCGATTATGTCGGCGATCCCGCCCGGTTCGAGCAGGAGTTTGACGAAGACCTCGCCGTCATCGCCTACGCCGTGAAGGAGTTCGGCCTGCCCTCCTCGCTCAAACTCAGCGTCCACTCCGGCAGCGACAAATTCTCCATTTACCCGATCATCAACCGGCTGGTGAAAAAACACGGCGCGGGCCTGCATGTGAAAACCGCCGGGACGACCTGGCTCGAAGAACTCATCGGGCTGGCGGAAGCCGGGGAAGCCGATCTCATCCGCAAAATTTACCGCGGCGCTTATTCCCGGTACGAGGAACTCGCCGCCCCCTACAGCACCGTGATCGACATCGACCCGGCCAGGCTCCCGAACCCGGAGGAGGTCGATGGCTGGAGCTGCGAGCACTTCGCCCATTCGCTGCGGCACGTGCAGGCGAACCCGGCCTACAATCCGCACTTCCGCCAGTTGCTCCACGTCGCCTTCAAGGTGGCGGCGGAACTCGGCGCGGAATACACCGATGCGCTCAAGCGGAACGCCGAAGTGGTCGGGCGCAACGTGACGGCGAACCTCTTCGAGCGTCACATCCGGCCGATCTTCGGGTAGCGGCGCGGGGTCGGGATTACAACGGCTCCAGCGTGGAAAGCCCCGTCGTGATGCTCCACCCGTCGGGGATCGGCATCCGCTTCACCTCGTGGCGGATGCCCCAGGAATCCGAGTAGACGAGTTCCTGCGTCTTTTCGTTGTAGCCGATGATCAGCCGCATGTGGCCGCCGACGGTCTGCGGGTTGATCTCCTCCTCGGGGATGACCCCAAGCATGACGGACCAGAGCAGCGGCACGCCTTTGTCGATGTGGTTCTTCACATGGCGCATGAACCGGGAGAGATCCCCCTTGCTCCGCGTGCGGGTGGCCCGCAGGACGTCCGGCTCCATCTTCCCGTAGATTTCCGTGAGGTCGAACCCGTATTCGGATACCTCGATCGGCTCTTTCCCGGCCCGTTTGGCCTGCCGGTTGTAATCATCCATCATTTTGAGGAATTCCTTGTATTCAAACTCGATCTGCGTGCGCGTCCGTACCCGGAGACGGGCGGTCAGCTTCTTGAGCGACTCGGTCATGGCGGAAACGCTCGTCCCCCCTTCGGCGGAGGAGTTGGCGAGCTGGGCGAGTTCGTGCGAATCGACCCGCACGCCGTAATACCGCAACACCCGCTCCGCGCTCGCCACCACGCAATACCCTTTCTGCCCCTGATCCACCATCGGGATGCCCTCAAGGACCACCTCGCCCGAAGCGGTATCCCGCTTGACGTGGTCGCTCCCCCGGAAGGGGACGGATTCCTCCCGGGCCTTGCGGGCCTCCTCAAGAAGGGAGACCGGCTCCTGCTTCGGGGCAACCTCCAGCCGCACGAACTCGCCCCGGAACGGTATCCCGCGGGATTCGCGCGTGAAGGAGTATTCCAGAAGGTAAACCGCGTTTTCGCTCTCACCCGTCATCCCGTACGCCCGGACGGCGCTGGAGGAATCGCGCCCCTGATCCTGTAGCTTGACGCCGGTTTCCCTGGCGATGGCCTCCACGGCGTTGCGGATCAGGGCTTCGTAATCGCTCCGGGTGATGTCGCCGCTGTCACCGCGATTGTAAAAATAAAGGGTGGCGCGCCGGATCGCCCCTTCCTTCACCCGCAGGAGCGTCTGCACCACGGGAATCCCGAAAAGCGTGGCCCCCTTGCGGGTGGTCTGCGCGGAATCATGCGCCGTGGAGTTCCACCGGAAACCGAGGGCCTTGTGCTCCTTGACAAACGAATCCGCCGGGGTCGTCCAGAGCGCCGCGGGGGTAAGCACCGTATCCAGCGGCCAGGGAGAAGGCTCCACGCCGTCCCGGCGCTCCTCCTGCCCCCCTGCCGGCAGCCCCGCCGCAAGCACCAGCCCCAGCAGCAGGGCGAAAAAACGTCCTCTTCTCATACGGGGAGAGACTTTCGATAAACATCCCGCGGGAAGCAAGCCCCGAAAAGGGCGCCCCCGTGCTTGCGCGCGCCCCCTTTTCCGGCTTATCAGCCTGTTGAAAAACCCCGACGGTCGCCTTTGGGCATCTTTCGGCCTTGGGCTGCGTTGCTCGCCTGGCCTGTATTCATGAATACAGGGCCGCGCCCGACGCCTTGCCCCAGACCAGAATCCGCTCCAAAATCGACCATTGCCGGTTTCTCAACAGGCTGTTATGCAAGCACGTATGCAAATTTCCGAGCGCTTTGAAGGCACGATCCTGATCCTCTCCGTCGTGGGCCGACTCGATAACACCGCCTCCGATCTCTTCCGGGAAAAAGCCCTGCATCATATCCGGCAGGGAACCCGCTCGGTGGTGGTCGATTTTTCGGAAACCAGCTACATCGCCAGCATGGGCATCCGCGCGCTTTTCATCCCGACGAAGGAACTCGTGAGCCTCAACGGGCGGATCGTCCTCGCCGGGCTCAACAAGGAGCTGCGCACCCTCCTGCTGACCGCCGGGCTGCTTGATCTCTTCGAAGTCTTCGAGGATGCCTCCGCCGCCGTCACGGCCCCGGGGTGGAAGGCGTGATCCCGCCTCAGAGATCCTCCATCACCACGATCTCCTCCGCCCTCCCGCCGCCCCGGCGCAGCATCGGCCAGAGATAAAGGCCGATCGCGATCCAGATCAGCACGAAGGCGCTCCCTTCCCGCAGGCTGAAGGGCTCCCGGAAGATCACCACGCCCACGAGCAACTGCATGCACGGCGTCACGTATTGCAGGATGCCGAGCGTGGCCAGCGGGAGGAGTTTCGCCGCCTTGCCAAACCAGATGAGCGGCAGGGTGGTCACCACGCCGCCACTCATGAAGAGAAGCGTCCACCCCCACGAAACGCCAAAGACCGTCTCCCCCCGCTGCCCCATCACCGTCACGATCCCGAGCGCGATCGGCGTCATCAGCAACGTCTCCAGCAGCAGCCCGGGCATCGGATCGACCGGCACGGTTTTGCGCAGCAGGCCGTAAAGGGCGAAGCTGAAGGCGAGCCCGATGGCGATCCACGGGATCTGCCCGAGGTTCCAGCCGAAAAGGACCACCCCGGCGAACGCCAGCGCCACCGCCGCCGCCTGGAGGCGGTGCAGCCGTTCGCGCAGGAAGAGAAAGGCGAAAAAGACGCTGACGATCGGGCAGAGAAAGTAGCCGAGGCCCGTCTCCACCACCCGCTCCATCTTTACCGCCGCGATGAAGAGGCCCCAGTTGACACTCAGCGCGGAGGCGGAGATGAAAAGCAGCGCGAGCCGCCGCGGATTCCCCAGCGTCCGCCGCACCTGCTCCCACTGGCCGAGCCAGAGGACCAGCCCGCAGAGAATCCCCAGCGACCAGAGCACCCGGTGGCAGACCACCTCCAGCGGCGCGGCGGCGACAAAAAGCTTCCAGTAGAGGGGAAAAATCCCCCAGCAGCCGTAACCGAGCAGGCTGTAGACCAATCCCCTCCGGGAAAGCGCCGGAGGCTCCCGGCAATCAGAAGGCGCGTTCAAGCTTGATGATCCGGCCCCCCACGCGCCATTCCACCACGAAGAGGTTTCCGGCGGCGTCCGCCCCCGCGCCGTGCGGGCTGTTGAAGCCTCCGGGGCAGACGGCGTTGTCATTGGGCCAGCCGGGGAGCTTTTCCGCCCCCGGCACTTCGCCGAGGTAATCCAGGAGCCGGTCTTCCCCGTCCAGCACCGCCACCCGCCCGAAGAGTTCGGGGACGATCACCCGCCCGCCCGAGAAGACGAACCCGTCCGGGCTGGAGAGAAACTCCGCGCCGAAGCTGCGCAGGAAGCTGCCTTCCCCGTCGAAGACCTGCACCCGGTGGTTCCCCCGGTCGGCCACGTAGAGTTCCGGCGTCGCCTTGCGCGGATCGAAGGCGATCCCGTGCGGGCAGGAGAAGCGGCCCGCGCCGGTGGTTCCATCCAGCGTGGCGAGCAGTTGCCCCGCCGCGTTGTAACGGTGAATGAGCGAAGCGCCGTACCCGTCGGCCACCCAGATATCGCCGTTGCCGCCGTGGCGGCGTTCGTTCACGGCGGCCCAGGTCGGCACGTACCGTTTTTCTTCGTACGCGGCGTGGGCTGGGGCCTCCAGCCGCTGCGCGAGCTTCCCTTCCAGGGTCACCTTTTCCACGTGCGCCGTCTCCTGATCGACCAGCCAGAGGAATTCCACCCCGTCCTCTTCCACGAGGGCGATGCCGTGCGCCCCGGGGTAGTTGCCCCAGCTCTCAAGCAGTTCCCCCTGCGCGCTGTAGATCAGGATGCCCGGGTTCGCCTGATGGAAGACGAAAATGCGTCCGTCGCGGACTTCCACGACGCCGTGGGTGCGTCCGTTGGGAGGTTGCGCGGGGTTTGCGGGGATCTTCGCCCAGTTTTCATGCCAGCGGTAGGCGCCTGCCTTGCTTTCGAGGATGGTCTGCATACGGCTTTTCATAGGAGAAGCGGGCGCGGGAGTCAAAGGCGGTACACGAAAAAATGCCGGAGCCGCGATTTTTCCTGACGTGGGCAGCATGGGCAAATCCCTCAAAACTCGCGCGAAAGAACGGTTGCGCCGAAAAGGAGAACCCCGTTAGACTCCCCCGATCATGCCCGAATCTCTCCCAAGGGTCTCCGCACAGACCGATGAACGCGAGGCGTTTGTCCAGACGTACCGATGGATGTTGCTGGCCCGGATACTGGAGGAAAAAATGGCCTCTCTCTACCGGGCGGGCAAGATCACCGGCGGCGTTTTCGTGAGCCGGGGGCAGGAGGCGCTGAGCGCCTCGCTCGGCTCCGCGTTGCGCCCGGGGCGCGATCTCTTCGCCCCGCTCATCCGGGATCAGGCGGGCCGCCTTGCCTTCGGCGAGGAGGTCATTGATGTCGTGCGCACCTACCTCGGCTCCCGCCTCGGGCCGATGCGCGGGCGCGACGGCAACGTCCACCGGGGCCGCCCGCGCCAGGGGTGTTTTGCCATGATCAGCCACCTCGGGGCGATGATTTCCACCGTCTGCGGCGCGCTGATGGCGCGGCGTTTCCGGGGGGAAACGGGGATCGTGGGAGCGACCTCCCTCGGCGAAGGGGGCACCTCCACCGGCGCGTTTCACGAAGCGATGAACCTCGCCGCCGTGGAACGGCTGCCGCTGGTGATGGTGGTGGCCAACAACCAGTACGCCTACTCCACGCCGACGGACCGGCAGTACGCCTGCCGCGATCTCGTGGACCGGGCGGTCGGCTACGGCATCGCCGGGCACACGGTGGACGGCACCTGCCTCGCCTCCTGTCTGGAAGTGGTCGGCAACGCCGTGGAAGCCGCGCGCAACGGCGGCGGACCGCAACTGGTCGTCGCCCGGCTGCTGCGGCTCGCGGGTCACGGAGAGCACGACGACGCCCACTACATCACCCCGGAAATGAAAGCCTCCCCGCTTGGCCGCGACTGCATCACCGTCGCCGAAGAGACGCTCGGCAATACCGGCTGGGCCACGGAGGAAGACCTCGAATGCTGGCGGGAGGAAGCCATCGGCGCGGTGGACGAAGCCGTCGCCCGCGTGCAGAAGGAGCCGGTGCCCGATCCGAACACGGAAACCTGGTCCGCCCTGGCGACCACCCGGCTCGTCGACAGCTACACGGCCAACTGAGCCAACCCGATTTCACCATGATCACCTACCTCGAAGCAATCCGCGAAGCCCAGGCCAGGGCGCTGGCCGACGATCCGCGCGTTTACCTCTACGGGCAGGATATCGGCGCTTTCGGCGGCGCCTTCAAGGCGACGAAGAATCTGGCGCGGGAATTTCCCGGGCGCGTGCTCGACGCCCCGATCAGCGAAGACGCGATCATCGGCTCCGCCATCGGCGCGGCGATCGAGGGGATGCGCCCGATCATCGAAATGCAGTATGCCGATTTCTCCACCGTCGGCTTCAATCAGGTGGTCAACCACGCCGCCACGCTCTTCTGGCGTACGGAAGTCCCCTGCCCCATCACGATCCGCCTCCCCTCGGGCGGCACCGCCGGGGCCGGCCCCTTCCACAGCCAGAGCATGGAGGGGCTCTACGCCATGTACCCGGGGCTCATCGTCCTGACGCCCGCCACCGTGGAGGACGCCTACTCGATGCTGCTGGAGGCGGTGAGCATCGACGATCCGGTCATTTTCTGTGAACACAAGTACCTTTACTATCACCTGAAGGCGGATTGCCTGCCGACCGAGGCGCTTCCCGTGGGCAAGGCGCGGATCGCCCGCACGGGGCGGGACGTCACCGTCGTCACCTACAGCGCGATGCTTCATGAATGCCTCGCCATGGCCGAGGAACTCGCCTCGGAGCGGTACGAGGTGGAGGTGGTCGATCTCCGCTCGGTGAAACCGCTCGATACCGATACGATCCTCGCCAGCGTGGCCCGCACCGGGCGGCTGCTGGTGGTGGGCGAAGCGTGGCCATGGGGCGGCGTCGCCTCCGAAGTGATCGCGCGGGTGGTGGACGAAGGGTTCACCCTGCTCGATGCGCCGCCCCGGCGGCTGAACGCGAAGGATACCCCCATCCCGTATCACCCGAACCTCTGGGGCACCCACCGCCCCACCGCACAGACGATCGCCCGGGCCACCCGCGAACTGCTCCGGCTCTGATCCCATCCCTCCTTTTTTCCTCATGCCGAAGATTCCCATCATCATGCCCCAGCTCGGCGAGTCGATCGCCGAGGCTACCATTGTCACGATTGCCGTTGCCATCGGGGAAACCGTGGAGGCGGATCAGGACGTGATCGAAGTGGAGACGAACAAGGCCGTCATGAGCGTCACCACCCCCTGCCACGGGGCGGTGGTGGAACTCCTCGTCGAACCGGGGCAGAGCCACGCGGTCGGCAGCGTGCTTGGCTACATTGAAGTGGACGCGAAGGAAGCCGCCCGGCTCGGGCTCGATCCGGAAAGCGCACCCGCCGCTGACACCCCCCGCCGTTCTCCCTCTCCGCTCGAAGACGAGCAGGGGGCCATCGACGAAACCGCCGGGCGCGCGAACGCCCCCCACCCGCATTCCAGCCTGGTGCAGCCGACCGTCCGCGGCCTGCCGGTGCCCGCCCACGCCTCGGGGGCCAGCTACATGTCCCCCCGGATGAAAGCGCGCATGGCGGAACTCGGGCTGCACGCGGCGGACCTCGCCGGAGTGGCTGGAAGCGGCGCGGCCGGGCGCGTGACCATTGATGATTTCGAGAAATTCCTCTCCTCGCTGGAGAACCAGCGGATCACCCCCGCTTCCAGCATGCGCGTGGCCGTGGCCGACGCGATGCGGCGAAGCTGGACCCGCCCGCTGGCCACCGTCGGCATTTCCGCGGCGCTCGATCCCCTCCTGGGCCACCGGAAGAAGGCCGACCCGAAACCGGGCCCTGCCCTCTACGCGCTCCGGGCGCTCGGGCTCGCCCTTTCGGAAAACAGCGCCCCGGCGGGGCGGCTCGTGGGCGACCGGATCATCCACCCGGCGGCCATCGACATCGGCTTCGGCGTGGAGGCGGAGGATGGCGTGCTGGTGCCGGTGCTCCGGAAGGTCGATACGACCCCGCTGGCCCAGTTGGTCCACGAATACAACGAACTCGTCGCCCTCGCCCGGCAGCGGCGGCTCCCGGCCCATGCCACCGGCGGCTCCATCGCCACCGTCACCAACTTCGGTACCTTCGGCCTGACCTGGGCCACGCCGATCCCGCTGCCCGAGCAGACGCTGGTCCTCGGGCTGGGCGCGGGGCAGATCGTCCCGAAATGGAACGCGGAAAAGAGCCTCTTCGAACCGGCCACGGAAGCGAACCTGACCCTGAGCTTCGACCACCGGGTGCTCGACGGCGGCGCGGCCGGGCGGCTCCTCAACCGGATCGCCGCGTTGCTGGCGAACCCGGAGGCGCTGTAGCCTTACCGCCCCTATCTCGCTTACCGCGGCTCCGTTTGCGGGAGATACGGCAGCAGCCGTTGCGCCACCGCCTCCGGGGTTTCCCCCTCCCCCACGGTCACGGGCTTGAGGAGCGTTTCGCGGCGAAACCACGTCTCCTGCCGCCGCGCGTACTGCCGGGTGGCCTGCGTGATCGCTTCCATGCATGCCTCCCGCGGGATCCCGCCCCGGATCAGCCGGGTGATCTCGCGCCAGCCGATCACCTGCCGGGCGGTCTCCCCCGGTTCCGGGGAACGGCGGACCTCTTCCACCACGTCCGCCCCCGTTTGCGAAAACATCCGCCGGGTCCGTTCCGCGATCCGGCGGTGCAGGGCGGCGCGCTCCCGCATGAGCACCACGCCGTGAACCGCAGCCGGTTCGCGCTCCCACTCCTCCCGGAAGGCGGAAAACGCCCGCCCCGTCAACAGGCAGACCTCCAGCGCCCGGATCACCCGGCGCGGGTTGCGGCGGTCGATCCGGGCCGCGCTCACGGGGTCGAGCCGTTCGAGCCGCTCAAGAAGCTCCGGCAGCGGCGTCCCCTCCAGCGTCGCCCGCAACGCGGGATCGGGCAGCGGCAGCGGGGCGAGCCCGCGCAGAAGCGCCCGCAGGTACAGCCCGGTGCCGCCCACCACGATCGGCAGCCGTCCCCGCGCCCGGATGGCGTCGATCGCCGCGCAGGCCATCTCCCGGTAACGGGCCACATTGAACGCCTCCCCCAGCGGCACCACGCCGATGAGATGATGCGGCACGGCGGCCAGCGCCTCCCGCCCCGGCTTGGCGCTCAGAATATCGAGCCCTTCGTAGACCTGAAACGCATCCGCCCCGACGATCTCCCCGCCCCCCGCGCGGGCCAGCGCCAATGCCAGCGCCACCTCGCTCTTGCCCGTGGCCGTGGCTCCGGCCAGAAAGAAGGCCGAGGCGAGCCGCGCCCCGTCTTCGCCGGGCGGAAGACACTGCGCTTTCAGGCGGATGGCGGCTGGGGTTGATGGGCCACCACGAAATCGTGGATGGAATTCACCGTGGCAAGCGCCGTGCGGGCCGTCTCCGAGTTGGGGACTTTCACGCCGAAATGCTTCTCCAGCGTGACGACCAGCTCCAGCGCGTCGATGGAATCGAGCCCGAGCCCGCCCGCCCCGAACAACGGCAGATCATCCCCGATCTCCTCCGCCGGGACTTTCAGCATCAGGTTCTCGACCATGAGGTTCTTGATGGTTTCTTTTAACTCAGACATCGCAATTTTCAAAAGGTGTGGAGTAATCAGGAAAACCGCCTTCCGGTGAAGGAAAAAAGCGGACTCTCCCCAAGTAAAACGATCAACGCACGGTTTTGGGCGGGGGATTTCGCAAGGCGGACCGGATAAAAAAGGGAAACACGGTGGATCAACGGGGCGGTTGTTCAAGCTTACGGAAAACGTTTCCGGCCGTCCATCCCACAAATCATCCCGCAAAATCAGAACTTCCCGCTCCGCGCGCTCCGGCCTATCGTATCCCCCATCCCGTGAAAACCAAACCGACCCGACTCGACTGCCTGCTGGTGGAGCGCGGCCTTTTCGAAAGCCGCGAGAAGGCCCAGCGCGCCATCATGGCGGGAGACGTCCGCCTGGGCGACCGCGTGGCGGACAAGCCGGGGGCCCGGGTGGCGGCGGACGCGCCGCTCTCCGTGCGTGAACGGTGCCGCTACGTCGGGCGTGGCGGCCTGAAGCTGGAGGCCGCGCTCGCGTATTTTGAAGTGGACCCGACGGGGCTCACCTGCCTCGACATCGGCGCATCCACGGGCGGCTTCACCGACTGCCTCCTCCAGCACGGGGCGGCGCGGGTCCATGCCATTGATGTCGGCCACAGCCAGCTTGACTGGAAGATCCGCAGCGACCCCCGCGTGGTCGTCCGCGAGAAATGCAACGCCCGTTATCTGAGCCGCGAAGAGGTCCCGGAACCGATTGACCTTTGCGTGATCGACGTCTCCTTCATCTCCCTGACCCTCATCCTTCCGCCCGCGTTCGCCCTCCTGCGCCCGGGGGGCACGCTCATCGCGCTCATCAAGCCGCAGTTCGAACTCGGGCGCGAAGAGGTGGACCGGGGCCGGGGCGTGGTCCGCGATCCCGAGGCGCAGGCGCGGGCCGTGGAGGGAATCCGGCACTTTGTGCTTGGTTCTTTGGGCAAAAGGTGGTCTGGAGTGATGGAGTCGCCCATTCTGGGGGGCGAAGGCAACCGGGAATTCCTGGCGGCCATGAGCCATCCCCCGGAAGAGAGCCAATCGTGAACCTCATGTCATCCCAACCGATCGGACTTGTCGCCCACTCCGGCAAACCCCGCGCCGCCGAGCTGGTCAAACGGCTCTGCGCCGCCTTTCGGGAAAAGGGGCGCACGCTTCTCCTTGATCACGGCACGGCCCCGCTGGCGGGCGAAGGCGAAGGCGTTTCCGTGGAGGAACTCGGGCAACGGTGCGCCGTGGTGGTCGTGCTGGGGGGAGACGGCAGCCTGCTGCGTCTCGTGCACCAGTTCGGGCACTCCATCTGCCCGGTCTTCGGGATCAACCATGGTTCGCTCGGGTTTCTCACCTGCGTGAACTCCCTTGCCTGGCAACAGGCGGTCGATGCCATCTGCTCGGGCGAATACGTCCTGAGCCCCCGCTCCCTCCTTTCGGTGACGGTGGAGCGGGACGGGGAGCAGATCGTCGATTGCTTCGGCCTCAACGACGTGGTGATCAGCCGGGGACGGCATTCGCGCCTCATCCGGCTCGATACGTTCATCGACGGCATCATGCTCACCCAATACAACGCGGACGGCCTCATCATCGCCACGCCGACCGGCTCCACCGCCTATTCGCTCTCCGCGGGAGGGCCGGTGATCATGCCGCAATCGGGCGTTTTCGTCATCACGCCGATCTGCCCGCACGTGCTCACGAACCGCTCGCTGGTCGTGGGCGACCAGTCCGAGGTCGTCGTCTCCCCGGCGGAAGACCAGCACGGGATCGTCCTCGCGGTGGACGGGCAGGAACCGGTGAAAATCCGCAGCGGCGACCGGATCTGCCTGCGAAAGAGCGCCCTGCAACTCCCCCTGGCCATGTTGCCCCAGCTTTCCTTTCCGGAGGTGCTCCGGGAAAAACTCAAGTGGAGCGGTACGGCGATATGATCAAGATTCAGGACATCCTCAAACCCAACCAGATTGCGCTCGAACTGGCGGCCACCACCGCCCCGGCGGCGGTTCACGAAGTCGCCCAGCTTCTGCGGGGCGATCCCCGGGTGCTCGACTGGAATGGGATGGTCGCCTCGCTCAAGACCTCGAACTCCTGCATCGCCAACGAAAACGGCTACGGCATCTGCATCCCCCACGCCCGCACCAACCATGTGAACTCGATGGTGATGTCCGTGGGCCGTTCCTCGCGCGGGATCTTCTTTGAGGATGGCAACACGGAGGTGCACTACATTTTCGTGATCGGCGTGCCGCTCGCGCTCGCCGCCGATTACCTGCGCATCATCGGTGCGCTGGCCCGGGCATTCCGCTCGCCCAAGACGGAGCAGCTTCTCCGACAGGCGACGGTGAAGGGGAAATTCATCGAGCTTCTCTCCGAGAGCGAAGCGGCGCTCTGAAGGCGCGCTCTCCCTGGAAAAAAGATTGAGGCCCGGATCGGCATGATTTCCATACCGCCCGGGCCTGCAAAGCGTTTGCGGCGACTTCCGCCGCCGCCAGTTCAACCCGTCAGATGTGCACCGCCTTGCCGAAGGCGCTTTCCGTCGCTTCAAAGACGGCTTCGCTCAGCGTCGGGTGGGCATGAATGGTGGCGACGATCTCTTCCCACGTCGCTTCCAGCGTGATGGCGAGGCCAAGCTCCGCGATGAGTTCCGTCGCTTCCGGCCCGATGATGTGGGCGCCGAGGATTTCGCCGTCGGGCTCGCCGATGATGACTTTGACAAAGCCGTCGATCTCGCCGATCGCCCGCGCCTTGCCGCTCGCCATGAACGGGAACTTGCCGATCTTGTACTGGAGCCCCTTCTCCTTCGCGGCCCGTTCGGTGAGGCCGACGCTGGCCACCTGCGGCTGGCAATAGGTGCAGCCGGGGAAGGTGGTCACTTTCTTCGGCGTGAACCCTTCCACGAACATCCCCTCCACCGCCTGCGTCGCCTCGTAGCTGGCCACATGGGCGAGCCAGGGCGGCCCAATGATGTCCCCGGCGGCGTAGACCCCGGGCACGCTGGTTTCATAGCGGTCGTTGGTCTGGAGGTAGCCGCGCTCGGTCAGTTCAAACTTGAGGCTGCCGGTCGGCAGCAACGGCGTCACCCCGATGGCCACCAGGGCGACATCCGCCTCCAGCGTCTCGCTCTTTTTCCCCTCGATGGTCACTTTCACCCCGGCATCGCCCGCCTCGGCGGCGGTCACCTTCGTGGAAGTGCGCACGGCGATCTTCTGCTTGGCGTAGGCTTTCTCGATCGCCTGCGAGACTTCGGTATCCTCCACGGGGAGGAGGTTCGGGAGCATTTCCACGATCGTCACTTTCGTGCCGAACGCGTTGTAGAAGTAGCCGAACTCCATGCCGATCGCCCCCGCGCCGATGATGATCATCGACTTGGGCTGCCCGGGCAGGATCATCGCCTCCTTGCTGCTGATCACCGTCTTCCCGTTAAAGGGAAGATTGGGCATCGGGCGCGGGCGGCACCCGGTGGCGACGAGGATGCGCGGCGCGGTATGGGTTTCCGTCTTGCCGTCGGCGAAGCGGACCTTCACCGTCCCGGCCTTCTCGATGTCCGCCTCCGCGACGATGTAATCGACCTTGTTTTTCTTGAAAAGGAACTCGATCCCGGCGGCGTTCTTGTCCGAAACGTCGCGGGAACGCTTGATTACCTTTTCCCAGTCGAAGGAAACGTTGTCGAACTTGAACCCGAACTCCGCCGCCCGCTGGGAGAGGAGATGGTAGAGCTCGGCGTTGCGCAGGAGCGACTTCGTCGGGATGCATCCCCAGTTCAGGCAGGTTCCGCCCGCCCGCTCTTTCTCGATGCAGGCGACTTTCTTCCCGAGCTGAGCCGCGCGGATCGCTCCGACGTAACCCGCAGGCCCGCCGCCGATGACAATAAGGTCGTAGTTCATAAAGGAATCAGGGTGAGCGTCTTGAAGCCGGGGCTCAGATGAGCAGCAGCGTCGGGTTTTCGATCACTTCGCGCAGGGCCTTGAGGTAATCCGCGCCGATGGCTCCGTCCACCACGCGGTGGTCGCAGCTCAGGCCGATCGCCATCCGCTGCCCGGCCACGACGGCTCCGGCGGCGTCGATCACCGGTTTCTTCACCACCGCGCCGACGGAAAGGATCGCGGCCTGCGGCGGGTTGATGATGGCGGAGAAGCTCTCGATCCCGTAGCTGCCAAGGTTGGAGACGGTGAAGGTTCCGTTCTGGTATTCCTCCGGCTTGAGCTTCTTGGAACGCGCCCGGGTGGCGAGATCCTTCACCGCGGCGCTGATCTCGCGCAGGGAGAGGGATTGGGCATTGCGGATGACGGGGGTCACGAGCCCGTCCTCCACCGCCACGGCCACGGCGAGGTTGATCGCCTGGTATTCGATGACGGCGTCCCCGGCCCAGGCGGCGTTCACCTTCGGCGTCTTCACGAGCGCGCCGATGACGGCCTTGAGCACGAGGTCGTTCACCGTGATCTTGCCGCTGCCGCTCGCTTCCGCCGCGGCGTTGATCTGGCTGCGCAGCTTCATGAGCGGCGCGGCGTCCACCTCGATGTTCAGGTAAAAATGCGGCACCGTCGTCTTGCTCTGGAGCAGGCGTTCGGCGATCACCCGGCGCATTCCCGAGAGGGCGATGCGGGTGTCATCCGGCCCGGCGGGAATGGCCGGAACGGCGGCGGGGGCGGCCACGGCCGCCGCGGCGGCGGGCATCGCCTGCGCGGTGGCGCTCGGCTGGGAGGCGAGAACGTCGCTGCGGACGATCCGCCCGCCGGGGCCGCTGCCGGTGATGCGGGAGAGATCAATGCCCCGGGCGGCGGCCACCTTGCGGGCCAGTGGCGAGGCTTTCACCCGGCGGCCATCGCTGACGGGAGCGGGCGGCGCGGCGGCCTCCGGCGTCTCCGAAGCTTCGCCGGAGGGTTCCTCCTCCTTCTTCGCGGCCTTCCGGTTCGGGGCGGAAGTGGCGCCGGTTGCCTTGCGGGTGTCGGGTTTCGGCCTGGAATCCTTCAGGTCGGCCTCGGATTCCCCGTCCTCGGCCAGCAACGCGATCTTCTGGCCCACCGTCGCCTTTTCACCGTCCTTGACGTAAATCGCGGCCAGCGTGCCATCGTCAAAGGCTTCCATCTCCATCGTCGCCTTGTCGGTTTCCACCTCGGCGATCACATCGCCGGCGACCACCTTGTCTCCCACTTTCTTGCACCATCGCACCAGGGTGCCTTGGGTCATGGTGTCGCTCAGTTTGGGCATTTCAATGGGGATAGACATGAAAGAAAACGGTTTGTTTTGGGTAAAAAAGGGATCGGTGAAAAGCGGCGGCCAGACCGGAGGGTCAGCAGATCGAAAGCACTTTCTGGACGATGCGCTGGACGGTCGGCAGTTGCAGCTTTTCCAGGGGCGGGCTGTAGATCGCCGGGGCATCGAGCGAGGAGACGCGGAGCACCGGGGCGTCGAGATCGTCGAACGCCTTTTCCTGAATGGTGGAAACGATCTGGGAAGCGACGCCGCAGAACGGCTTGTTCTCCTCCACCACCACGGCGCGGTTGGTCTTGCGCACGGACTGGAGGATCGTCTCCTCATCGAGCGGGCGGATGGAGCGGAGGTCCACCACCTCGGCCTTGATGTTGTGTTCCACTTCCAGATGCTCCGCGGCGTGAAGGCAGGTGATGACGGCGCGCCCGTGGGCGATCAGCGTCACGTCGCTGCCCGCCCGCTTCACGTCGGCGGAACCGAGCGGGATGAGGTATTCCTCCTCGGGCACTTCCCACTGTTCGCCGTAGAGCAGGGTGTTCTCCATGAACATCACCGGGTCGTTATCGCGGATGGCGCTCTTCATGAGCCCCTTGGCGTCGTAGGCGGTGGCGGGGCAGACGACCTTGAGGCCGGGGACGTTCGCCAGGAAATTCTCCGGGGTGTGCGAGTGGGTCGCCCCGACATTGGTGCCGCCGTTGGCGGGGCCGCGGATGACGATCGGGCAGTGAACGAGCCCGCCGGACATGTAGCGCACGCACCCGGCGTTGTTGACGATCTGGTCAAAGGCGACGTAGGCGAAGCTCCAGAACATCAGTTCGATGACGGGGCGCACCCCGAGCATGGAAGCGCCGATCCCCATGCCGATGAACCCGGCCTCCGAGATCGGCGTATCGACGACCCGTTTGCTGCCGAAGCGGGACCAGAGCCCTTCGGTGACTTTGTACGCGCCGTTGTATTCGGCGACTTCTTCCCCGATCAGGACGACGTTTTCATCGCGGGTGAGTTCTTCGGCAAGGGCGTCGTTGAGGGCTTTGCGGTAAGTGATGAGCGGCATGATGTTCCCGTAAGAAAAAGCGAAGGATAAAAGGTAAAGGGCAAAACGGGGGGAAACGGATCAGTCGTTGAAGAAATGGCGACCGCGGCGGCCGCTCTCGGTCTGGTGATCCACTTCGTAATAGACATCGCTGTAGATGTCGGCTTCGCGGGGGAACGGGCTTTCGTCGGCAAAACGGGCGGCGGCGTCGGCCTCGGCCTTGGCTTCCCGGTCGATCCGGGCGGCTTCCTCTTCGTCGAGGATGCCTTCGGCCAGGAGCCGGTTGCGCCAGAGGTTGATCGGGTCGTGCTCCCGCTTGTAGCGTTCGATCTCCTCGGGCGTCCGGTAGACTTTCGCGTTGGCGTCGGCGACGGAGTGGCCGTAGTAGCGGTAGGTCTCGACTTCCAGAACGGTGGGGCGGCTCTCCTTGTGCGCCCGGTCGATGGCGATCTGCGTCTTGGCCCGGATTTCGTAGAGATCCTCGCCGTTGATCACGTCCCAGTCGATGGCGTACCCCTCGGCGCGGGCCGCGAGGGATTCGCGGAAGACGGAGGAGCGTTTCAGGCTCGTCCCCATGGAGTAGCCGTTGTTTTCGATGAGGTAGATGACCGGCAGCCCCTGGAGGGCCGCGAGGTTGAGCGATTCGTGGTATACGCCCTGGTTCACCGCCCCGTCCCCAAGGTAGCAGAGGGCGCTGCCGGTGATCCCCTTGTACTTGAGCCCGTAGGCAAGCCCGAGGCCGAGCGGCGTCTGCCCGGCGACAATGCCGTGGCCGCCCCAGAAGTTCTTGTCCGGGGCGAAAAAGTGCATGGAACCGCCCTTCCCCTTGGAGCAGCCGGTCGCCTTGCCGAAAAGCTCCGCCATGCATTCCTCCATCGTCATGCCGACGGCGAGCGCGTGGCCGTGGTCCCGATAGGCGGTGATCACATGGTCATTGGGACCGAGGAGGGAGATCGTCCCGACGGCCACCGATTCCTGCCCCGTGTAGAGGTGCAGGAAGCCGCCCATCTTGCCCTGGTTGTAAAATTTGAGGGAGACCTGTTCGAACCGCCGGATGCGGTACATCTCCCGGAGAAAATGGATTTTCTGTTCGTCAGTCAGTTCCCGGTTGATGGCGGCTTCGGCGAAGGAAGTGTTTTGCGTAAGAGAATCCATGATCTTGGGAAGTTTCAGGCTGTGGCTTGGAGAATCAGAGTCGGTACCCGGGAGGGTACTTTGACAGAGGCGACGGGAGCGGCGGCAGGGAGAGCGGCAGGCCGGGGGGCCGGGAGGGGCGGCAGGTGGTTCGGGTCGCTCATGGTTTGGTTTGGATCGGTTGGATCGGGCTCGCTCTTGTTCAAGGGCATTTCAGGGCAAACGTCAAGCGGCGGCGAGGGTTCCCCCCGGCCGCAGAATCTGCCCCGTGCCCGCTCTCCTGAAAGACAGGCATGCTGGAGTGACATACATTCACCCTGGCAAGCTGTAAACCCTAAACCACTTTCGGAGAAATTACCCGCTTCTTTTTCGCCGTCCTTTCGCGCAGGGGAAAAGAGGGCGTTCGCGGCATGATGGTGATCTTTGTTGAACCGCCGCCCGTTCCGCCCTACAATCCCCGGCTCTAATGGCCAAAGAGCAGGAAATCCAGACTGAAGGGACCGTGGTGGATGTGCTCCCGGGAACGATGTTCCGGGTCAGGCTCCCCAACGGCAGCGAGGTGCTTGCCCATATTTCCGGCAAGATGCGCAAGCATTTCATCCGGATCGTTCCCGGCGACAAGGTGACGGTGGCGCTCTCCCCGTACGACCTGACGAAGGCGCGCATCACCTTCCGGGAGAAATAAGCCTCCGCCCGGCCCGGCCAGCGGTTCCTCTTGCCTTTTACGCGTTTATCCCGCCCACTGGGGAGGTTTATGACGCGCAAAACCAAAATCATCTGCACCCTTGGCCCGGCTTCGGAGAGCGAGGCGACGCTGGCGGAAATGATCCGCGCCGGGGCAAACGTGTTCCGGCTCAACATGAGCCACGCCACCCACGAATGGGTGAGCGGGATCGTTCCGCGCATCCGCAAGGTGGCGGCGGAACTCGGACGGTTCGTGGCCATCCTGATGGACACGCAGGGCCCGGCCATCCGCACGGGGGACCTGGAGACGAAGCTCGATCTCAAGCCCGGCGACATCATCGAACTCACCGTGCGCGGGGAGAAAAGCGAGGAGCTTTACTCCGTGGATGTGAACTACGACGGGCTCATCGACGATATTTCCGTGGGCGACACGGTGCTCGTCGATAACGGGGTGATCCACCTCAAGGTGCTCGAAAAACGCCACCGCCGCATCCGCTGCGAGGTGCTCACCCCGGGGACGATGGGGTCGCGCCGCCATATCAACCTGCCGGGGGTGAAGGTGAACCTGCCGCCGCTCACAGCCAAGGATCTTGAGGACGTGGCGCTGGGCGCCCGGCTCGGGGTGGACTACGTGGCGCTGAGTTTCTGCCGGGAGCCGGGGGATGTCGATCTGCTGCGCCGGGTGCTGGGCGAACACGGGAGCAAGGCGCAGATCGTCGCGAAGATCGAGGATCAGGTGGCGATGAGCAACATTCAGGAGATCATCGAAACCACGGACGTGATCATGGTCGCCCGGGGAGACCTCGGCATCGAATGCGCGATGGAGGAGATGCCGATCATCCAGCGCCGGATCGTGAAGCTCTGCCTGCGCTACGGGCGGCCCGTGATCGTGGCCACGCACATGCTCGAATCCATGATCCAGAACCCGGTGCCGACCCGGGCGGAAGTCACCGACGTGGCCAACGCGGTCTTTGAGGAGGCGGATGCCATCATGCTCAGCGGCGAGACGACCATCGGCAAATACCCGGTCTCCTGCGTGCGGGTGCTCGACAAGGTGGCCCGCCGGATCGAAAAAAGCGGCGGGGCCGGGTACGCCCGGGATGCCATCTACCGGAAGGACCGGCAGAAGACGGTGCACTCCGCCACGGTGCTGGCCGCCACGCTTGAGCGCTCCAAGATGATGATCTTCACCCGGAGCGGCGGCATGGCCAACTACGTCTCCGCCCAGCGCCCGCGGGATACCGAAATCTTCGCCTTCGCCTCCACGGAGGAGGTCTGCCGGCGGATCGCGCTCAACTGGGGCATCCTGCCGATCCTGATGCCCTTCGACCCGAACCCGGACAAGATGATCCGCACGGCGGAAATCCTGCTGCGGGAGCAGAAGCGGATCGAACCGGGGGATAACCTCGTGATCATCAGCGACCTGCTGGCGGAAGAAAAGCGGTTCGACTCCATCCAGGTACGCCCGGTGACATGACAAGGCATCCGCCCGGCATGCGGGGGACGATATTGTTACACGCATGAAACGCAACGCATCCGCCGTCTGGGAAGGGGGCCTCAAAGAGGGAAACGGGACGCTTTCGCTCGAAAGCGGGGTCTTCTCTGAACAACCGTACTCATTTCGCACCCGTTTCGGTGATTCGCCGGGAACCAACCCGGAGGAACTGATCGCCGCGGCGCACGCGGGCTGTTTCTCCATGGCGCTCTCCGGCCAGCTCGAAAAGGCGGGGGTGAAGCCGGAGCGGATCGCCACGACGGCCACCCTCACCATTGAAAAGGAGGAGGAGGGCTTCACCATCACGGCGGTGCACCTCAACGTCACCCTCCGCGTGCCGGATTCGGACGCGCCGAAGGTGGAGGAGGCGCTGCGGGCGGCCAAGGAAGGATGCCCGGTTTCCAAGGTGCTGCGGGCGGCGATCTCTCTGGAAGCGCGGCTGGAGTGACCCGCCTCCACGGAAGGTCTTGAGTTTCCCCGGGGGGTGAGGGATAAACCGGGGTTCTATGAATCGCCGCCGTTTTCAGGAAATAGCGGGCCGCTTCGACCGCCTCCGGCTTCTGGTGATCGGCGACCTGATCCTTGATGAATTCATCTGGGGACGGGTCCGCCGGATTTCGCCCGAAGCGCCGATCCCCGTGGTGGAGGTCACGCGCGAAACGTTTTACCCCGGCGGGGCGGCCAACGTGGCGCGGAATCTGCGGGAGTTTACCCCCACCGTCCACCTCATGGGCCTCACCGGCACGGACCCGCACGCCCGGCGGCTGCGGGGGCTGCTGGAGGAACACGGGATCGGCTCGGAATGCCTGCTCGAAGACCCGGCGGCGCAGACGATCGTCAAGACGCGCATCATCGCCCAGCAACAGCAGGTGGTCCGCGTGGACCGCGAACGCCCGGCGGGCCTTTCCCCGGCCCAGAGCGCCCACGCCCTCTCCTGCCTGGACCGGCTCATCGGCTCCATCGACGGCATCATCATCGAGGATTACGGCAAGGGGCTTCTCTCCCAGAGCTTCATCGACGCCGTAATCGCCCGCGCCCGGGCCGCCGGAAAGATCGTCACCGCGGACCCGAACCCGGCGAACCCGCTCTGCTGGCGGGGGGTGACCGCCATCAAGCCAAACCGGGCGGAAGCCTTCGGCAGCGCGGGCCGCCCCTGCTCGCTCCCCGTCCAGCCGGCCACGGCGGATGCCGCGCTGCTGGAAGTGGGCGGGGAACTCCTCGCCCGCTGGGAGACGGAGTGCCTGCTCGTCACCCTGAGCGAACAGGGCGTCATGCTTTTCCGCCGGGGGGAAGCGCCCTTCCACAGCCCGACCCGCGCGCGGGAGGTCTTCGACGTCTCCGGCGCGGGGGACACCGCCATCGCCCTCTTCACCCTCGCCCTCTGCGCGGGGGCCACGGCGGTGGAGGCGGCGGAGATCGCCAACCGTGCCAGCGGCGTGGTGGTCGGCAAGCTCGGGACGGCCACCGTCTCGCCCGACGAACTGCTCGAAAGCTTTCCCGAAGCATGAACGGCAACGAAGACCCGGGAAGACACCCCGCCGTTTTCCTCGATCGCGACGGGACGCTGATGCACGAGGTCCACTACTGCTCGGACCCGGGCCAGGTCCGCCTCTACCCCGGGGTGGCGGAAGCGCTGCGGCGGTTGCGGGAGGCCGGGTTCCGGCTGGTGATCATCACCAACCAGAGCGGCATCGGGCGCGGTTACTTCACCGAGGCCGATTACCGGGCCGTGCACCGGGAACTCCTGCGCCAGTTCGCCGCCGCCCTGCCACCGGGGGAGGGGCCGCTCATCGCCGCCGCCTACCATGCTCCGGACGCCCTCCCCTCCCCTCGCCGCAAACCGGCCCCGGGCATGGTACTGGAGGCGGTGCGCGATCTGGGGCTGAACCCGGCCCGCTCCTGGTTCGTGGGCGACAAGGCGGTGGATGTGGCCTGCGGCCGGAGCGCGGGCACCCGCACCATTCTCGTCCGCACCGGCCACGGCGGGACGCAACCCGACGCCGGGGCCGATTTCACCGCCCCCGATCTGGTTCACGCGGCGGAGATCATCCTGCGGGAGTCTCCGGCGGGGGGACGGTGACCTCCGGGGCCTCCCCGGGAAGGGTCACGCCGAAATTGTTCCGGAGCGCCACCCACTCCTCCACCGGGCGGCCCCCCTCCACGTGCTCCCTGAATATCCGCTCGAAGCGCTCCGGCGTGACGTTGGAATACCAGACCCCTTCCGGGTAAATCACCAGCCACGGGCCTTCCGTGCAGATCCGCAGGCAGGCCGCCTTCGTCCGCATCACCGGCACGCGGCTCTTTTTCGTCCGTTGCTTGATGCAATCCCAGAGTTCCTCTCCCTCCCGGCGGTGGCAGCAGTCCGGCCCCACGCAGACAAAGAGGTGTCGCCGGGCATCGTGCACCCCCGCTTTGGCGATCCCTTTGGCAAGACGGTGATCCATGATCATCAATTTACACCGTTACGGCCCCATTGATAAGAAAACTTGCCAAATCCGCCCCAAAAGCGATTTTTCCCGGGTACAACATCCGTGACTCCTTTTTATCATTTCATCCGATGGGCAGCTCTGGTCTGTTGTCTGCTGCCGATGAGTTCCCTTGCCGCCGCAGACTTCAATGCCCTGATTCTGGAGCAGATCCGCGCCATGCCCCGGGGGGGTGGTTACGCCACCTCTTCGCCCGCCTCCGCGAACCTGCGCGCCGCCGTCCGGTTCGCCCCCGGGGAACCGCTCCGGGTGGAAGCCGCCGGGGCCACGCCGAGCTACTGCTCCGGGGCCACCTACCTGGTGCTGCTCAAGACCGTGGCCGCCCTGGAACGCGCGGGAAAAATCCATCTTCCCCCGGAGGCCAGCCGCGAACTGCTCGTGCGCGGCCAGCCGGATGGCACCGGCGTCTGGGGCCGCTGGAACGCCAACGGACCGGGAGCCGCCCGGCTCTTCCACGAACTCGGGCTGGGCCGCAATTTCGACCGCTATGAAGAGGCCCGCCCCGGCGATTTCATGAAAATCTTCTGGACGACCGAAGTCGGCGCGCGCGAGCGGGGGCATCTGGTCATCTACCTTGGCCGCCGGACGGTGAACGGGGAGGAGAGGGTCCGCTTCTGGTCAAGCAACCAGCCCGACGGCTATGGGGAAAAGGAAGTGCCCCGCTCCCGGATCGCCCACGCGCTTTTCTCCCGGCTCGAACACCCGCAGGCGTTCGCCGCCGCCCCTTCCCTGCCGAAAACGGACCCGTACCTCGCCTCCCTCCTCAAGGTCCGCTCCTCCATCGCCGAAGCCCGCGTCCGCAGCGGCATCCCGGCCACCCCGCCGGCCCGCCCATGAAGCTTCTTGATCGCACCATCGGCACGGATCTTTTCCTGACCACGCTTTTTGCCGTGGCGGTGCTCAGCCTGGTGCTCGTGCTCGGAAATATTTTCCGGCAGCTCCTTGATCTCCTCGTCAATCACGACGTGCCGCTGGAGTATCTGGTGAGTTTCATCGGCTACATCCTCCCCTTTTCGCTCACCTTTACGATTCCCTGGGGATTCCTGACGGCGGTGCTCCTGGTTTTCGGGCGGATGTCGGCGGACAGCGAACTCATCGCCATGCGGGCCAGCGGGTTGAGCATGGTGCGCATCTGCGCCCCGGTGGCGGTGATGGCGGTGCTGCTCACGCTCCTCTGCCTCTGGATCAACACGATCATCGCCCCGATGGCGCAGGAACAGATGCGGGCCACGCTCTTTAAAATCGCCACGAGCAACCCGATCGCCATGTTCCGCAACGATCAGGTGATCGACGAATTCCCCGGGCGCAAAATCTACGTGGAGCGCAAGGAGGGAAACTCCCTCTACAACATCCTCGTCTACAGCCTGGACGATGACCAGATCCCGGTCGTCGTCATCCACGCACGCGAAGGGGTGATCACCACCGATCTCGAAAACCAGCAGGTGCTCATGAAGCTCAAGGACGCCCGCTACGAACAGCGCGACCCGGATGAACCGCGCGATCTCACCCGCATCCGGCAGGGAATCACGATGCAGGAAGTCACCATCCCGATCTCCCTTCAGGAACTCTACGAAAAGAACCAGAAACGGCGAAAACTCAGCCAGAAAACCATCGGCGAGCTTCTGCGCACGGACGACGAAAAGGAGGTCGTGGCCGCCCGCACGGAGGTGAGCAAACGGTTCTCCTTCTCCCTCGCCTCGCTCGCCTTTGCGCTCGTGGGGGTGCCCCTCGCCATCACCGCGCACCGGAAGGAAAGCTCCATCGGCTTCCTTTTTTCGCTGATGGTGGCCTTCATCTATTTCTTTTTCATCATCGTGGCCACCACGGTGCGGGATAACCCGAAGTACCACCCCGAACTGCTCATCTGGCTGCCCAACGTGATTTTCCTCACGCTGGGCGCGTGGCTTTTCACGCGACTGGCGCGGCGGTAGGCGCAACGGCTCACACCAGCACGTCAAGCAGGCGGCTCGTGCGCGGCTCCAGCGGGAAGCGGAGAAACTCGTCCCCCTCCGGGGTGACCACGGAGCCGCTCCAGAAATCGCGCAGCTTGTCCGGCCCGGGCGATCCGATCTCCCCGCGCCGCAGGCAGACGACGGCGGGCCGCTCCGACCAGTTGAAAAGCGCCAGCGTGTGGCGCACCCCCTCCCGGCGGCGGGTGCGGCTCTCCCCGGGAAAGGTGACGAGCAGCGCGTTCGGGTACGGCAGCCCGGTGTAAACCGCCGGATCGAGCGTCCGGACCCGGTGCCCCTGATCGCACCGGTCCGTGAGCCGCCGCAGCCGGGCGACCCGCTCCGCGTCGAGCCGCTCGGGGAAGCCGTCGATCTCCAGAATCCCCATGGTGGCGAATCCCCAGTGGAGGCGGAAGAGCGATTGCTCAAAGTCCGCCGTCTCCGGGAAGCCGAGCCCGTCCGTATTGAGCAGGAAGGAACGCCGCCCGTGCAGGACGAAGTTGGCCAGCGCCCATTCGCAGTTGTGGAGATGCTCCTCCCAGCGCCCTTCCCCGATGTCGATGGAATTGCGGTAGGTGTCGGCCCACTGGCCGATGAACGGGTTTCCCATGCCGGTCGCGATGCAGGTCATGAGCACCCCGTCCTCCGGCAGGAGGCTGCGGACCTTGGCCAGAAACCTCTCGCGCAGCATCACGCCGGTCACGTTCGGCGCGCGGAAGCGGGCTCCCTCCAGGTCGAACATCTGGCTCCAGAAATCGATCTTGATCGCGTCCATCCCCCATGTCACCAGCACCGTTTCCAGCACGCCATCAATCCATGCCCGCGCTTCCGGCACGGAATAGTCGAGAAACCCGTTGCGCCCGAGCCGCACCGGTTCCCCGTCCTCCCCGAGCAGGAGCCAGTCGGGGCGCTCCCGGGCAAGCGGCGATTCCAGCCAGAGCGAGGGAGACCACCAGATGCCGGGCCGCAGCCCGAGCGCCCGCACCCGGTCCGAGTAATGCCGGATGCCGGAGGGAAACTTCCCGCGGTCGAGAAACGTCTCCGGATCGGGATAAAAACGGCTCAGGAGGTCGGGGCAGAGGCGGTTGCGCGCCGGGTCTTCCTTGATCATGTAACCCGCGTCCATGAGGAACCAGCCGATGCCGGGGAGGTTCTCCGCGATGAACCGGGCGGTTTCCAGCAACCGGTCCTCGTACTGGTCGCGAAAGCGCCCGAAATTCCACGAACAGTAAAGGGCGGAGTTGCGCAACGCCGTCACCGCGCCGCGCATCCGGTGGGTGGCCGCCAGATGCCCCTGATAATCGCTCCAGGCATCCTGCGGCTCCGTCCTCTCCAGAAACTGGACATAAAGCGTATCGAGCGCCAGCCGCTCCCCCGGCTCCAGCCGCCAGCCGCCGCTCTGGCCGAAGCGGTAGAGAATCTCGCAAAGGGCGAAGTGACCCGGGCCCTCTCCCGCCCCGGCGCGGGCGATCCGCCAGACGATCCGGTTGATCCGCTGGGTGGCCGCCCCGAGGACGATGCCGTGGCGGAAATCGCGGTGCGTCAGGTAAAGCGCGCCGACGGGCTGGTCCTCCCCCGCGCCGAGGGTCACCGGCTCCGCCGGGACCGCCCGCAGGTAGGGATAGGAGGAGAGGCAGTGCGGAGCCTGCTCCACGCGCAGATTGTCCGAATGCGCGTAGCGGGCATCCCAGAAATGCATCGGCAAGCCAAGGGAAACACCCCCTTCGGGGACGATCCGGATTTCCTCCACCCACACCGCCTCCTCCGTGGCGATCAGCACAGGGGCCAGCAGAAACGCCCGGGGGGATTCAAGCCGGGTGAGCGTCCATTCCAGCCGGAGCTTTCCCTCATCAAAAAGAAACGTGCCGGCCCCGGAATCCGCTTCGGGTTCGTGCCACCGGCCCCCAATCCGCACGTGCGGACGCAGGCGGGTGAGAGAAGGGCCGTCGGGCTGGCTCACGAGGGTGGTTTCGCAGGAGGGAATCATAAGCAGGTCAGACATAGGGAGAACCCTTCAGGCAACTCAAGTCCAAAAATACCATCGAGCCGGAATCCCTCCGGCTTCGCTTCCCGTTTTCCGTGGTCAAACGGTGATCCCTTTTCAACACCGCCCCTGTTTTCAAGGAAATTACAGGAGAGACGGGTACTGGAGCCGGTACCGGGCCGGCGAGATGTTGAGTTTTCGACGAAAAGCTTCACACAGACGGGTGGCAGAAGCAAAGCCGCTACGTTCGGCCACATCGTTGACTGACAGACCGGTGTCGCTGAGCAGGCGTCGGGCTCGCTCAATCCGGGTCTTTCCGATCTCTTCTGCGGGAGACCGCCCGAGCCTGGCAAGAAAGCGGCGTTCAAGGGTTCGGCGGCTCACGCCGAGCGCATCGGCGAGCTGATTGACATCCCATTCCGGTTCGTCGCGAATATGCCTCAGGGCATCGGCCACCAGTTTATCATCCACGGCATAGTGATCGGATGATTCCCGCACTTCCACCCCGAGAGGCGGAATGAGCAGCGGCCTGGGAGAGACTTTCCTTCCCTCCATTGCCCTCTTCAGGAGTTGCGCCGATTCGTAGCCGATTCGCTCAGGGTCCATGCGCACGCTGGAAAGGAGCGGCCGGGTCATGGCGACGATCATCGGGTCGTTGTGCACGCCGACAACGGCGACCTGCCGCGGCACCGCAATATCCGCTTCCCGGCAGGCCCGCAGGAGGTGCGCGGCGGTTTCATCCGTTCCGGCGAAAATGCCGAGCGGCGCTTCGATGCTTGTAATCCAGCGGGCCACACGGCGATCCTCGGCGGCCTGCCGCGCCCAGTTCGTGCCGCCATAAGCCCGGCTCAAATGCCAGTGGCACGCGAATCCCGCATCCCTCACGGTCTGCTCGAAGCCTTGGTGGCGTTCGCTGCGGAGAAGAATTTGATGGCTCGCGAGAAATCCGAAACGGCGGAGACCACGCTGGAGGAGATGCTCGGCAGCCATCTCTCCCACCCGCCTGTTATCCGGCAGGACGGCGGGAACGCTTCCCGCGGGGTGCTGCGATACATCAACGACCGGGATATCCGGACAGGAAAGACCGGCTGCCTCGATCTCGCGCCGTGTCAGTTGGGAAATCATCCCATGGGGCGGGGCAGCGTGAAGCGCTTCAAGCGTCTGGATGGTTGGGGTCAGCGTATGCACAGCCCACGAGAAACCCCGCGCCAGCCTGCCCGCGCCGCAGATGATGCCGCGCCCATACACTGTGTCCCGGCGGACGAGAAACGCTACAGACTGGAAAGGCGGCCGAGGCATTGGAGTGAAAAATCGCGGTTTCGCGATAGTCGCAAATACGGTATCCATTGTCGCGAATGAGTCAATGACGACTCTTTTGCCGACCGTTAACATGAGCGGCATGAAATTTGGCCGCCTTTCCTCCTCACGCTTCCGCGTGGCCGGGGCATTGATCCATGGACCGCAGGGAACCCGCCATCGCATCCCCGCCTGACCGGGGAATACCCAATGTCTCTCTCGAAGATTCTCGCTGAGCTGGCCGTAACCATTCCCGCGACTTCGTTGCCATCGTCGGCAATGGATGCGGCGGCGAAAATGACGCTCGATACCCTGGCCACCGGCATTGCCGGATGGAATGCGGACGGAGTCCCGGAATCGCTCGCTCTCCTGCGCGACTGGGGCGGTAACCCCCAATGCACCGTGCTCGTCCACGGCGACCGGCTCCCTCCTCCTCTGGCGGCTTTCATCAACGGCATGATGATTCATGCACTGGACTACGATGATCTTTACCGTCCCGCCGCGCTGCACCTGATGTCATCGGTGCTTCCGGTATGTCTGGCAGCGGGAGAGCTGAAATCGCGGACGGGGCGCGATCTGCTGGCAGGGGTCGTGCTGGGGGTCGAAGTCGCCGCCAGGCTCGGCTTGGCGCTGCAACCGTGTTGGCGACGCGATCAGGGAGCGGGATTCCTCCCAAGCACCATCATTGGCGGATTCGGGGCCACGGCCGCCGCAGCCCGGATGCTGGGTCTTACCGTAGAGCAGACAACGCATGCGCTCGGTATCTATTACGCTCAAAACGCGGGGAACCGGCAGGCACTCTACGACAAAACGCTCACCAAACGGATGCAACCCGCCCTCGCCGCCCGTGCCGCCCTCTGGGCTGCGCAGTTGGCGGAACGCGGCCTCACCGGCCCGCGCGGAGCCATCGAAGGGGACGCCGGGTTGATCCGGCTCTACGCGGCATCGGATCAGAAAATCTCCCCGGCCGCCCTGCGCGAGGCGTTGCCGGAGTATCAAATCGAAAAGCTCGCCATCAAGCGTTTCCCCAGTTGCGGGGCGTGTCATCCGCTCACGCAGGCCGCGTTGGACCTTGTCAGGGAACATTCGCTTGAACCGGCCAGGATTGAAGAGATCGAGCTTTATCTTGGCGAGGGAGGCAATCGCATGGTCGGAATGCCCTTTGAGATCGGGGAAACCCCTCAGGCAAACGCCCAGTTCAGCGTAGCCTACGGAGTGGCATTGGCGCTCCTGCGCAAGGGGGCGGACATCACCCGCTACACCAGTGAGAGCATTCTGGCTGACGAGAAAGTCGCCGCTCTCGCCCGCCAAATCCGCATTCTGCATCACCTTCCCGAACCTCCGGAGCGGGAGCGCTTCTCCGATGATGAGCCATCGTTCGTGGATCAGCCGCACGTGCTCACGGTACGCACCCGTGATGGCCGCACCCTTTCCGCCCGGAGCAGCATCCGCGCCGTGCTTTCCCCGGAATCAGGAGACTTTGAAACCGCTGCCGCAAAGCTGCGCGAGTGCGCGGCGTTTTCAGGAATCTGCCCGCCCGATCAAGCCGGAGCCGTTATTGAAGCCGTGCGTCAATTGAAAGACACGACGAATCTCGACGGGCTTCTGAAGCTATGCACCAGACCCACGATCCATTGACACCCTGCATCCCGCCCGATCCGTCGGGAACCGAACCCCTCCCTCCCCGACGGGAGGGTCGGCAAATCAGCCTTTGGGAGTACGAATACGATGATTTACTCACCAAAAGGATCGATACGGTGTTTGGACGCGATGCTTTCGCCTGGATTGATGCCGCCTGGGCGGCGATGTTGCTGCGCCAGAAAATCATCCCCTCTCATCAGGCTCCGCTGGTGGCTCGCGAGGTCATCGGGTTCCTGCGGGCTCAACCGGCTGGCTATCGGCATTTCGGAGCGCTTGAACGGTGGGTTGTCGAAAAGCACGGAGCGGCCGTCGGAGGAAGCCTCACCATCGGGCGCACCGTACCGCCGCTCGAACAGATGGCCCGCGTTCGCAAGGCGTTGCTCAGGATGATCAATGCGGTGTACGACGTCATGGAGACCCTCCTCGACGTGGCCGGCGCCCACCTCGGCACGGTCATGCCCGGCTACACGCATCTCCGCCACGCCCAACCGATGACGTTTGGCCACTATGTGCTCTCGGTGTTTGATCCCCTCTCCCGCGCGATGTTGCAGGTCGAGGAGGGATACCGCCTCATGAGCCTCAATGAACTGGGATGCGGGGCGCTGGCGGGGACGAGCCTGCCCATTGACCGTGATCTCACTTCCGCCTACCTCGGCCTCGATGGACTCATCGAGAACACCAACGATGCCGTCTCCTACACCGATGGCTATGTCACGCTTGTGGCGGCTCTGGCCAATGTCAACGTCGTTTTCAGCCGCTTCACCCTGGACCTCAATATCTGGTCTTCGGAAGACGTTGCATTCCTCGATGTGCCATGGGTCCGGATGGAAAACAAAGCCGGGGCGGCAACCCAAAAAGAAGGCAATGCCCACAGCCATTTCATGCCCAACAAAACCAACAATTGCCCGACGCTGGAACGTTCGCGGGTCGGTGCGGCGGAAGTGCTGGGGGCGTTGACCGAAGTAACCGCCATGGGCATGCGCTGCCCCCATGCCGACATGCATGAAATGCTCCATATGGCGGATGCAACCCTGCGTGCCATCGAATCCACCCGGCTTTACATTCATCCCTACATTTTCGTCCTGCCTGAAATGATGGTTGATCGGGAGAGAATGCTGGCCGCAGCGGCCAGCGGATGGTCGGCATCCACGGAGCTTGGCAACCGGATGGTGCTCGATCATGGGCTGGACTACCGCACGGCTCATCACATCCTCAACCATTTCATCAATGTTTCAAAAAAAGCCGGGCGCAGGGCGTGCGACGCCCGTCTGGAGGATCTCGAAGCCGCCGCAGTCACGATTACCGGGAAGCCGCTGGGCATGAGTCCGGAGACCTTGCGCAAAAGTCTGGACCCGACCGGGTTTGTCAAAGTCACCCGCTCGTGTGGCGGAGTGGCGGTCTCCGAGACGCAACGGATGCTTACGGAACGGCGAACCAGGATGCAGGACGCCCGGGACCGGCAGGAAGGGCGGGTCCGTCATCTCGAAGAAGCCAAAGCCTTGCTCATCAGAGATCTGGAGCGTTTTTGCTCCTGAGAGGACAATCACCGGCAGGGATTCCGTTCCTGCATCATATTGAATCCGACGTGCGTCATTGATTCCGGCGCGGATTCGCGCTACTGCTTCGGCAAACCATGAATCGCATCCTTGGCATAGACGTTGGCGAAGCCCGCATCGGGCTGGCCCTTTCGGACGAACTCGGCATGCTGGCCCACCCCCTGGAGACGATCCAGGTCAAGGCCGGGAAACCGCACGTGAAGATCGCCGGGATCATCCGGCGCGAAAAGGTGGAGCACGTCGTCATCGGCCTGCCCCGGAACATGAACGGCACCTACGGCCCCGCCGCCGAGAAATGCCGGGAGTTCGCCCGGAAACTGGGCGGGCAGGTTCCCGGCGTGGCGATCCATTTTCAGGATGAACGGCTCACCACCGTGGCCGCCCAGAAATCGCTGCATGAGGCGGGGCGCAACACGCGCAAGAGCCGCCCGGTGATTGATCAGGTGGCCGCGCAGCTCATCCTTCAGGGCTACCTCGACGCACAGGCGCTCGCGCAGTCCTTCGAAGAACCGCCCGAACTCCCCGAATTCCCCGAACCATGAACGAAACGGCCACCCGCCGCCTCCGCTTTACGGTCGCCTACGATGGCCGGCCCTTCCGGGGATGGCAGAGCCAGGCCGGGGGCGGGACCGTGCAGGATCATCTGGAAACCGCCTTCGGGGAACTCGCGGGCGCGCCGGTTTCGGTACAAGGGAGCGGGCGGACGGATTCGGGCGTCCACGCACTCGCCCAGCAGGCCCACGCCGACCTGCCGCGCGAGCGCGGGCTGGGCCCTCCGCAATGGCTCGCCGCGGTGAACCACCGGCTGCCGCCGGAAATCCGGGTGACCCGGTGCCGCTGGGCCGCCCCCGGGTTCCATGCCCGCTTTGACGCCCGGGGGAAAATCTACCGCTACCGGATCTGGAACGGCCCGGTGCTTCCGCCGCTGGAAGCCGGCCGCGCCTGGCATCTCTTTACCCCCTTTCCCGTGGAGGCGCTCCGCGAAGCCGCCGCCCCGTTGCATGGACGGCACGATTTCGGCGGGTTCGCCGCAAACCGGGGCGGGCCGCCGGAGAGCGACACCGTCCGCACGCTGCGGCGTATCGCCATCGCCGGGCGCACCGGCTCGCTCATCACCCTCACCTTCGAAGGCGACGGCTTCCTTTACCGGATGGTGCGCCTGCTGACCGGCTCGCTCGTCCGCTGCGCGCAGGGGAAAGCCCCTTTGGAATGGCTTCAGCGGCTTCTGGAGCCGCCGACCCCCGCCCCCGGTGGGGCACGGGAAAAAACCAGTTTCGCCGCCCCGGCGGAAGGGCTCTACCTGGTCCGCGTTCTTTACTGAGCGCAGCGTGTCAGCGGGTGTCAGGATAGTGTATTAAAACCATACATCCACTGTCGTCAACCTGACGGTTCCGGCGTCATTTCCCCGAGGCTCCCCCGGGGAAACCCCGCGTGGCACGCCACTGGCTTAAAGGGCGGCCATGAACCAGCAAACCGATTACCGCCGCACCTCCGCGCCCGATCTCAAGGACCGTGATCCCGCCGCGAACCGCCTCTCCGGGGGCGTTCCCGCCCCTTCCGTGCCATCCATGCACGAGGAGAGCGACGAATCGCTCATGGCGCGGCTCGCGGAAAACCAGCCCGGCGCGCTGGAAGCCCTTTTTGGCCGGTACTCCAAGGTGATCATCGGCGTCATCTACAACGTCGTGCGCGATGAGACGGAGGCGGAGGAGATCCTCAACGAAGTCTTTCTCCATTCATGGAACCACGCCGAGCAATACTCCCCGGAGAAAGGGAAGGCGCTCGGGTGGCTCGTGACGATGGCGCGGCGGCGGGGTATCGACCACCTGCGCAAGCGCCAGCGTTACGCCCGCGCCACGGAACGGCTGGAGCTGGAGGTGAAAAACAACCCGGACGCCTGGATATCCACCACCGACGCCGCCGCGGAGACCGAACAGGCGGATGTGCGCGAGGTGATCCGGCAGAAGCTCGCGGAGCTTCCCCCGCTGCAACGCGAGGCGATCGAGCTTTCGTTCTTCAAGGGGCTCAGCCAGCGCGAGATCTCCGCCGTCACCGGCATTCCGCTCGGCACCGTGAAAACGCGGATCGAACTCGGCCTGCGCAAGCTCTCGGGCGCTCTCTACAGCCTGGGGCGGGAAACCCTGGGCTAAGTCTGTCAAGGTAACGGGAAATGAGGATAAAAGAGCAATTTTTGAGTCAAAAATGGGGTGATGAAGGCGGTCGGATCGGGATTCGGACCCCTCAAAAGCGCCATTTTGGGCCAAAAAGTGTTTTTTTGCCGATTTGAGTCGTTTACCAGCAACTGTGATTTGAAATTATTTTCTGGTCAGGAAAAAGCGCCTTCGGCGGAAAGGTTTGGAATGCAGGGAACCACGGTTCCCCGCCCCCCTCCTCTAAGGGGAACATGACAAGGCTTGCGCCTT
>Ga0206106_100380_pt1 | contig 41267 bp, 33 predicted proteins | sample 1B1ome_FD_148677 | JGI IMG/M metagenome (GOLD analysis project Ga0206106, IMG submission 148677) | Enriched microbial communities from leaf-cutter ant dump, University of Wisconsin, Madison, United States - 1B110A | ecosystem: Environmental > Terrestrial > Nest > Insects nest > Nest dump | place... | reverse complement strand
CTCGTTTCAACAAACCAAAGACAGGTACTTTGCCAAGAGCACCACGCCCGCGTTTGCCTTTACGGACGCCACCGAAGTAGCTCTCGTCAACTTCGACTTCCCCGCCGAGCAATTCCTCATTCGTGGCGGCTTGTTCGACAATGAGTTCGCGTACCTTGCGGTAAAATAAGGCTACCGTATTGACCTGCAAATCCAGCACATCGGCCGCTGAACGCGCTGTGACTTCCAGAACAAAAAATTCCAGAAGTTTCAACTGCACTTTTCGGCTTAATTTACAGCGTTTTAGACCCACGAAACCACCATAGATAAGTTGCCTTATCTACGACAGCCCCTAAATTTAATATGGTGCATTTTTTGCGCCATATTAAATTGACATGGTGCAAAAATTGCCCCATGTTAATCTCCTCAAACCGAGGGGCACATGGGCAAACTGGTTCAAATCGATAGCCTCATCATTCGCGTGTATGCCAATGATCATTTGCCGCCGCATTTTCATGTCATCACGCCGGACGCCGATGCCCTTGTCGAGATCGCCACACTTGAGATCCTGCGCGGCCAACTGCCTCGACGCGCCGAACAAACAGCGATGACGTGGGCCGCCGAAAACCAGCCCTTGATCGCCGCAGAATGGAACCGCATCAACCCCCGCTTCCCAATCGCATAGGGAAGCATGCCTGCAAAGAAAGGAACCGGTCATGGATATGCCGCGCATCGCACAGGTAGCGACCGCACAGAACATGATTTTGAACGTCAAATGGAGCGACGGCCACGTATCGGCTGTCAATCTGATCGGCTGGGTTTCCACGGGAGGCGCGCTTTTGGCGGCGCTCACTTCGCCGGAACTATGGGCGACCGCAACGGTTGCAGATTTCGGCGCCACGGTCGAATGGGCGGGCGATGACCTGGCCATAGATGCCTGGCATTTGTACCAGATCGCCGAAGATCAGCGGGAATTCACCGTCGGGGACTTGCGCCATTGGCAGGACGAGGCCGGCATATCGAATAACGAAGCCGCCGATTTCTTGGGCGTGAGTTTGCGGACGTGGAAGAATTATCGCGCCGGCGCCCCGATCGCAACCGCCGTCAAGATGCTGCTGCGCGCCAGCCAGCGCGACCCGCTGATGATGCACGCGCATTACCGCCCCCGGCGGGCTGGACGGCCACAGCACAGGGAACCAGCCGCCAGGTGATGCTGTTTTCCTCGCTGTTTTCTGCGCCTAAAAAAAAGCCCCCGACACATAGGCGCCGGGGGCCGAGTTGGGTCAAAGGGGTTGAGACTAATCTTTGACCTTGTAGGAAAAGCGGGCGTAAGTGGCCGGATTGCGGTCCCAGACCTGACGGTCGCGCACACTGCGCAGAAGCTTGACATATTCGGCATGCGACCAGGCCAGCGGCGTGGCGCTGTCGGTGCCTTCACCGACCGTATAGTCATGGGCGGTCTTCGAGCCGACACCATCATAGACCTGCTCGGGGATCATCAGGCCCTCATTGGCGAAAAGCTCCATGCCCTTCACATAGGTGCCGCGAATGGCGCTGATATCGGCATCGGTAACGCCGCCGGCTTTCAGGCCGTCGAGCGCCAGTTCATAATGGCCGCGTTCGCCGGTAAAGATCGGCCAGACGCGCCCGCGCTGGTCCGGCGACATCGGGCCGTAATTGCCGCCTTGTGTGCCCTCGCCATAGCCGTCATTGCCGTAGCGCCTAAAGCCGGGAATGGTCACATCCGTGCCGGGGAAATGGAAATCGTAACGCACCCGCAGGTTTTCCGGCAGGGTCTGGTCATCGATCACGGCCAGCGAGGCGGTGATATCCTTGTCATCGGCGGGACGGACGCCATAGCGCACCAGTTCCAGGAAGCCGGCGTCGATCATCAGGTCCGAACGCAGACCCTTGCGGCCATTGCGTTCATCCTGGCTGCCGGGATTATTGGCGTCATCCGAGCGCGAAATACGCAGGAAATAGCTGGCGGGCCTGTCCTCGCCGCGCACCTTGCCGGTGGTGGTGAAGAGGCGCTGCTCCAGCTTTTCGGAATAATCGCCGGCCCTGGCGGCATAGAGCTTCGCGCCCTCGGCATCGCCCGCCTGGGTGGCGATATCGGCCGCCGCCGTCAGCCCGGCGATCACCGCCGCGGTGGTCGAAGGCGAATGGCCTTCCTGTTCTTCCCAGCGTTCCTGCTGGCTGTAGGGCGGGGTGATTGCGGCGTGGTTCCAGTCCAGCCCCACCGTGCCGCCATGGCTCAGGAAATCGGCGGCGGGCTTGAGCATGGTCTTGTAGGCGCCGAACAATTCGTCCTTTGAGATCAGGTGCAACTGTTCCAGACGTTCGCCGAGCAGAATCGGCATGGCGGTCTGGTCGAGCTGGACGCCGACCCATTCCGGTGTGCCATCGACATGCGCCTTTTGCAGGAACCAGCCGGTGGCGCCGGTATTGCCGGGCGTCGTGGCTTTCACCTGGATGGTCGGCAGGAAGCGGAAGGCGGCGACCGGGGTTTCCCTGTCGCCCAGCGCCGCCATCGCCATGGAAACCTGGTAGAAGTCCCGCGGCCAGACCCCCTTGTAACCGGTGGCGGAGACATCGGTGACCACCGTATCGCCCCACGGATTGCTGAGGGAGGCGATCAGCGCACCGGCGGCGGTATGGTCTTCCTGCACCTTCAGCGCCAGGGCCGAAGCGTAGAGCAGCTTGCCGTTATCCTCGGAAACCGGGATCAGGCTTTTCAGTTCGGAGAGCGAGGCGAGATAATCCTCCCAGCCGACCGCCGCGCCTTCGCCATTATAGTTTGCCAGCACCTTGGCGTAGCCGGTTTTCAGCGTGGCGGCGGACTGGGCGGAGGCCGCTTCGGGCGTGGCCCCGAAACCGACCGCCAGATCGACAGTCGCTTCCTTCGCCACGGCCGGCAACTGCCCGACCAGCACGATATTGCCCTTGGCGTCGGCCGAACTGTGCAACTCGCCCAGCGACTGGCTGTCGGTCAGTTCTTTTATGCCATCGCTGACGCCGGTATAGCCGACATTGGCCTTTTTGAACGGCACACTGGCGGAGAGATTGAGCGCCACCCGCCCTTGCCAGGCTTGCAGGCTCGTGAAATCGACATGGCCCTCGTCATCGCCCGAGGTATTGGCCATCGAAGGATCGAGGATGACGTAAGGCGTCACTGGCCCTTTCAGCGCCCTGACCGTAACGCGCACCATCAGGCTCTGGCGGTCCGGGTCGGTGAAGACATCCTTGATGATGACGAAGCGGCCCTGCTTGTCGGTATTGGTCAGGCGGTAGGCGGGCGAAAGCGGCCGGCCCTCGGCATCGGTATGGATATATTCGACGTGCGAAATCGTATCGGTGCGCTCGAAGGCCGTCCAGCCCTTACCGGTGACGGCGATCTGCAATTCACGGATCTGCGCCTCGTGGATGCGGCCATACATGGTTTCGGTCACCACGCCTTCGGCCAGCGAGAACCACACCTTTGAGACAACGCCGGTCGTGGCGGAATCGGAAAACTGGTAGTCTTTATAAGCCTCATAGGCGCTGCCGATACCCTGCTTGCCGGAATAGGCCCAGGGCGAGGCCTGGCCGGGGCCGTTGGTGGCCTTGGCGTCGGCAATGACGGTCGGGTTATGGTCGGGCATGGCTTCCTGAGCGAAGGCCGCGCTGCTCATCACAGCCATAGTGGCGCAACCGACCAACAGATATTTACGCATTATGTCCTCTCCTGCATTCGCGCGGCCAATCCGGCGCGCAAACCTTATTGATTTGACCGGCCGCAACCCGTCTTTTCATCACTATGGCAAAGAGAGACGGGCGCGTCGCGCTGCATACGTATTCACGCTGGCAAAATCCGCATGAATACGAATCCATAGCCAGGAACCCGCCTGAAACAACCATCGGCGATAGCGGTAGCGTGAAAGGGCCAGGAATATCTGTGTAATCTGTGGATGCCCTTCTTGCCGAACTCAGAACACGCTCGAAAGCCTGTTTTTTGATCCACAGATTACACAGATGTTCAGGGTAACCGCACACTACCGCTATCGCCGGTGAAGTTTCGTTTTTTCGCTTCGCGGGAACTTGGGAAGGGCACAAAAAAATCCCCTTGGCCGAAACCGGACAAGGGGAAGTTTATGTTGAGAAGATACCACTTACAAAGCAAGACCCTGTAATTGGTGTATTCCGGCCGCGTCACAACAGCCGAAATAGGAGCGCCGGATTCAGCCGATGCGCCAGCGACGCTTTACGGCAAATGACCGGAAATTTACCTGTAAACGTTTGCACCAGCTCAGGGCAATAAGAAAAACGCATCAGGCGAAATTTTTGCGTTATTCCCGAAAGCCAGCCGCGCCTGTAATGAAGACAAGCGGCCCAGGGCAAGGTTTACCGAAGTTGTCAGCAGACTATGCGCGCTTTTCGGCACGCGCAATCTTGAATACGTATTCAACTGTCATTCCGCCCCTTGAATACGTATGCAGTTCTTCAAACGCGCTTAGGCTCTTTTGCGCTCGGGCTATTTGGCATAAGCGTTAGATAGAAAACGATTACAGGAACAAAGGAAATTCAATCATGAATACCGGGCCGAGTCTGCTGGCGCTTGCTTTTTCACTGATCGCGGTAACGGGTTTCGCCGCCGGTACGGCCCTGGCGCAAGATGCCGCGCCGGCGGCGGATGTATCGCAATCCTCGCAAGGCGCGCCGAAATACCAGACCATCGCCGGCGCGGACTCGCCGGATAAGGTCCTGCATGTCGATGTCATGTTGAGCGGCGACGGCAACCTGTCCTATCAGGTCACGCGCAAGGGCGAGATCATCGTCAATCCGTCGCGGCTCGGCCTGATCCTGGCCAATGCGCCGAAGTTCGACCGCTATTTCGCGCTGGAAAACACCGAGACGACCGCGCATGACGACACCTGGGAGCAGCCATGGGGCGAGCGCCGCTATGTGCGCAACCACTATAACGAACTGCGCGTCGATGTCGTCCAGAAGACCTGGGATAACCGCAAGATGACCGTGGTTTTCCGCATCTATGACGATGGCCTGGGCTTCCGTTATGAGTTCCCCGACCAGCCGCAACTGCACAAGCTGGAAATCATGGACGAACTGACCGAGTTCGCCATCGCCGACCCGGCCACCGCCTGGTGGGATGTGGCCGGCGAATGGAACCGCGAGGAATATCTCTATCAAAAGACCCCGCTCGATGAGGTCAGCGAGGCCCAGACGCCCATGACCATCAAGACGGACAAGGGGCTTTACATCTCATTTCACGAAGCGGCGCTCGTCGATTACGCCGCCTACTGGCTGCGCCGTGTCGATGGCCAGCGCCTGAAGACGCGCCTGGCCCCTTCGGCGATGGGCGCGCCGGTGGTGCGTGACGCCCCCTTCCCGACGCCCTGGCGCACCATGGAAATCACCGACAGCGCCGCCGGACTTTACAACAGTTCCGACCTGATCCTGAATCTCAATGAACCCAACAAACTCGGCGATGTGTCATGGGTCAAGCCCTATAAATATGTCGGCATCTGGTGGGGGATGCACCTCAACAAATGGACCTGGGAAGCCGGTCCGCGCCACGGCGCCACCACGAAAAACACCGAGGATTATATCGATTTCGCGGCGAAGAACGGTTTCCGCGGTGTGCTGGTCGAGGGCTGGAACAAGGGCTGGGAAGACTGGTTCGGCAAGGGCTACAACTTCTCCTTCACCGAGGCCTATCCCGATTTCGACCTGGCGGCGATTTCCGCCTACGGCCTGAAAAAGGGCGTCCATCTGGTTGGCCACAATGAGACCTCCGGCAATGTCGCCAATTACGAACCGCAGATGGCCGCCGGGTTCAAACAGTATGAAAAATACGGCGTCGATTCGGTGAAGACCGGCTATGTCGCCGATGCGGGCGGCGCGCGCGTCAGGGCGCCGGACGGCAATATCCGCTATGCCTGGAACGACAGTCAGGAAATGGTGCGCCACTACCTGCTGAATGTCACGACCGCTGCCAAATACCACATCGCCATCGATACCCACGAACCGATCAAGGATACCGGCCTGCGCCGCACCTATCCCAACTGGGTGTCGCGCGAAGGCCAGCGCGGCATGGAATATAATGCCTGGGGCGATCCGCAAAATCCGCCGGAACACGAGGCCAATCTCGTCTTCACCCGCATGCTCTCCGGTCCGATGGATTTCACGCCGGGCATCCTGTCGCTGGAAGGCCAAGGCAAGCCGATCCCCTCTACCCAGGCCAAGCAACTGGCGCTTTACGTCGTGCTCTATTCGCCGATCCAGATGGCCGCCGACCTGCCGGAAAACTACGTCAAATATCCGAAGCCGTTCCAGTTCATCAAGGATGTGCCAGTGGACTGGGACCAGTCGATCGCGCTCAACGGCGAACCGGGTGATTTCGCCACCATCGTGCGCAAGGACCGGCATTCGGATGACTGGTATCTCGGCAGCGTGACCGATGAAAACGAACGCAGCGTCGATGTGCCGCTGACCTTCCTCGAACCCGGCCGCAGCTACAAGGCGCAGATTTACCGCGATGGCCCCAGGGCCGGGATGGAAGGCGATGCCCGCTTCGATATCGTCATCGAGGAAAAGACGGTCACCGCCGGCGATACGCTCACCCTGCGCATGGCGCCGGGCGGCGGCGAGGCCATCCGCTTTGTGGCCCGGAAGAAGAAGTAAGACAATGTGGCGCGGGATACTCATTGGCCTGGCCGTCCTTTTCGCCCTGCCGGCATGGGCGGAGGGACGGCTGGACCGGTATCCCGCCTTCGCCTCGAAATTCGTCGCCTCCCGCCAGGTGACGGTCTGGCTGCCGGAAGGCTATGATCCGGCCAAGCCCCTGCCGGTGCTGTACATGCAGGACGGGCAGAATGTCTTTGAGGCCAGCCGCGCCTATGGCGGCCATACCTGGGGCGTGATCGATACGCTCAGTGCACGGATCAAATCCGGCAGCCTGCCGCCGGTGATTGTCGTCGCCATCGATAATGGCGGGGAATTGCGTGGCCGCGAATATCTGCCGCGGAAAATCTATGACCGTATGCCGCCGCAGGCCCGCGCCCGCATGGCGAAGAACTGGGGCGGTGCGCCGCTCTCGGATCAATACCTCAAATTTCTTGTCACCGAGCTGAAACCCTTTATCGACAAGACCTACGCCACTGAGAGCGACGCTACCCATACCTTCATCATGGGATCTTCGATGGGCGGATTGATTTCGTTTTATGCGCAGGCTGAATATCCGCAGGTCTTCGGCGCTTCAGCTTCATTGTCCATGCACTGGGTGCTCGATAATCCGTGGCTCAATACGCCCGACGACGCCATAAATGCGCCGCAGGTCATCAAGGCGTTTGACGATTATCTCGCCACGTCGCACCTCAATCCGGCAACCGGCCATGTCTATATGGATCAGGGTACGGAAACGCTCGACGCCCATTACCGGCCTTACAGCCTGGGTGTTGCGGCAGCGATGAAGGCGCGCGGCTGGCAGGACGGGCCGCATTTTTCCTCGCAGATATTCCCCGGCGCCGACCACAGCGAAACATCCTGGGCGAAGCGTCTGGATATTCCGCTGAATTTCCTTTTGAAGCAGACCGTCGTCGCCAGCGGCACCCTGATCACCCTGCCGCAGGTGACATCAAAGTTCGTTATTCCGCGCGATGTGCATGTCTGGCTGCCCGATGACTACGATCCGGCAAAGGCCTACAAGACCATCTACATGATGGACGGCCAGAATCTGTTTTCGCCCAGTCAATATAGCGGCGCCGACTGGGGCGTGGCTGAGGCGCTGCCGAAGCTGACCCGCGAAGGCAAGGCGCCAGCGGCGATTATCGTCGGCATCGACAATATTCCCGAACGAACGCGCGAATACATGCCTCAGAAGGTCTATGACCATATGCCGCCCGAATATCAGGCCCGCATCCGCGCCTTCGAGGACGGGAAAGTTCCGAACGCGGACAATTTCCTGAAGTTCGTCGTCACCGAACTGAAACCGATGATCGACAAGACCTATCATACGGCTCCCGGTCCGGAAAACACCTCGATCATGGGGTCTTCGATGGGGGCGCATATTTCACTCTATGCGCAAGGGGAATATCCGGAGGTTTTCGGCGCGTCGGCCTCGCTCTCCATGCCGTGGCTGATGGCCGATCCGGCAAAAGACCCCGCCGCCATTGCCGCCGACGCCGAAACCGTGGCCGCCGGCTGGCGGGCCTGGCTGAAAACGACGAAAATGATCCCCGGTCGCAACCGTATCTACAGCGATCAGGGCACGGTGGGGCTTGACGGTCTGTTCACCCCCTATGAGGCAAGGGCCGTGGCCGCCTTCCGCGCCAATGGCTGGACGAAGGCCGATTTCCACGCCCCGGTTTATGAAGGCGCGGAACACAGCGAAAAGGACTGGCGCAAACGCGTGGACATACCGCTGGTCTTCCTGCTGAACCGTTGAAAAGAGGCACCGCCCTGCGCAAATTCAGTTTTCGTTAGTCTTTGTTAACCCTGATCCGTCACACTCCGGACTGTCCTATTTCCAGTTCAGACGGACCATGTTCGCCAAACCCAAACCTTCGTCAGGCCTGCCCCGCCGTCCGCGCTTCGATCCGCCGCACGGCGCGCGTCCGCATGTGCGCGAACTGCCGAAGATATGGGCGGGGCGGATCGTCGAATTTTTCAAAAAGCCCTATGTCGCGCCGGTTTCCGCCCTGGCGGTTTTCGCGGTAGCGGTTTTCGCTTTCCTGAACCTGGCCGGCGATCCCGACGCCGCCTCGCCCTCCATCCGCATCAACCTGGCCAAGGACAAGGCGCCACCTCCCGCGGCGCATGCGGCCACCGAGGGCGGCCAGGCCGGCATGCAGGCCTTTACGCTCGACAGCCTGGGCCTCTTCGGCGACGCCAGCGCCGACGCCTTCACCGATGCCAATGCGCCGCCCGTTCAAGGCACGGCGGTGATTACGCTGCCCGGTGACGACGGCACGTCAGCGCCCGCGCCGAAATTCCCCCCCTCTCCCCTGGCCCAGGCGCCGATCGGCGGCCTTGTCCAGACGACGGATAACGGCCCGCTGCCGATCATCGCGCCCAACGGCCAGACGCCGGCTTCGGCCTATGCCCGTCCTTTCAAGGGCGATGGCCGGCCGATGGTGGCGCTTGTGGTCGGCGGCCTGGGCCTCAATCCGGCCACCACCAAACAGGCGATCGAGCAACTGCCGCCGCAGGTCACGCTCTCCTTCGTCCCCTATGTCGCCAATTTGCAGAACTGGATCGATCAGGCGCGCGCCGCCGGACATGAGGTCATGATCGAGGTGCCGATGCAGCCGACCAACTATCCGGATAACGATCCCGGCCCGCAGACCCTGCTGGCCAATGCCCGCACCGACGACCTGATCGGCCATCTGAACTGGGCGCTTTCGCGCGCCACCGGCTATTTCGCCGTCTCCAACTATCAGGGCGGCGCCTTCTTCAAGGACAAGGCCGGCACGACGGTCTTCCTGCAAAACCTCAAGACGCGCGGCGTCAGCTTTATCGATGACGGTCAGGCGCGCGGCCTGGACGGCGCCTGGGGCCGCGCCTCGGCCGACCGCATTATCGACAACCAGATCAATGCCACCGCCATCAATGCGCAACTGGGCGGGCTGGAAACCACCGCCAAAAGCCGCGGGTCGGCGCTCGGCACCGGTTTCGCCTATCCGGTGACGCTGGCCGTGGCGCTCAAATGGACGCAGGGCCTGGACGCCAGAGGCATACAACTCGCGCCGGCTTCCGCGATGACGCACCAATGACCGCCAATGTAAAAGGGCCAAATAACGGTCCCGAAGGCTATCGTCCCAATGTCGGGCTTGTCGTTTTCAATGCCAGGGGCAAGGTCTGGATCGGGCATCGTTATGGTGTCGGCGGCGATCATGCCTGGCAGTTTCCGCAAGGCGGGGTGGACGAAGGCGAAGACCTCGAAACCGCCGCCCTGCGCGAACTTTACGAGGAAACCGGCATCCGTTCGGTGGCGCCCATCGGCCGGACAAAGGACTGGATCGTCTATGACTTCCCGCCGGAAGTGCTGGCCAACAGGCGGATCGGCAGGAATTTCAAGGGCCAGAAACAGATCTGGTTCGCCTACCGCTTCACCGGTCCGGATTCCGAAATCGACCTGACCACGCATGGCGAACAGGAATTTTCGCGCTGGGAATGGTGCGAACTGGAGTCGGTCATCGATCGCGTGGTCCATTTCAAGCGCGACAGCTACCGCAAGGTCATCGCCGAACTGCGAACGCTGATCTGAGCCTCACGCGCTTGTGTGCACCCCGATTCATGGCGATTTCAGCCTGCTTAACGCCGGACAGGCAAAAGCCCACCGGGTAAAACTCGGCGGGCTTTAATCTCTCACCACTCAACTGTTCCACGGCCAGGCTTTGGCGGGCACGGCCGGATCGAGGGCCGCGTCAGTGAACGGATTCACCGTATTCGTTGGCGTGTTCGGCCAGGATGGTCATGCCGTCCTCGTTGACATCGGCAAAGCCGCTGCGTACCTGGAAGACGCGCCTGGTCACGCCGTCGAGGATGGTGACATCCCCTTCGGCCAGCGTGGTCATGAACGGCGCGTGATGCGCCAGGACGCCGAATTCACCTTCGACACCCGGCGCCACGACCTGATCGACCTCGCCCGCGAAAAGCTCGCGTTCGGGCGTCACCAGGGAAACATGCAGTTTCTCGGCCATGATTACTTACCTTCGCTGGCCAGCTTTTCAGCCTTGGCGATGGCGTCTTCGATGGTGCCGACCATGTAGAAGGCGGCTTCCGGCAGGTGATCGTAATCACCGTCGCAGATGCCCTTGAAGCCCTTGATGGTGTCTTCGATCTTCATCAGCACGCCCGGCGTGCCGGTGAAGATTTCGGCGACGTGGAAGGGCTGCGACATGAAGCGCTGGATCTTGCGGGCGCGGGCCACGACCAGTTTGTCTTCTTCCGACAGTTCGTCCATGCCGAGGATGGCGATGATGTCCTTCAGCGCCTTGTATTGCTGCAGGATTTCCTGAACGCGCGTGGCGGTTTCGTAGTGTTCCTGGCCAACGACGCGCGGATCGAGGATACGCGAGGTCGAATCGAGCGGATCGACGGCCGGATAGATGCCCTGTTCGGCGATCGAACGCGACAGAACGGTGGTCGCGTCAAGGTGGGCGAATGAAGCGGCCGGGGCCGGGTCGGTCAGGTCGTCGGCGGGGACGTAAACGGCCTGAACCGAGGTGATCGAGCCTTTGTTGGTCGAGGTGATGCGTTCCTGCAGACGGCCCATTTCGGTGGCCAGGGTCGGCTGATAACCAACGGCCGAAGGAATACGGCCCAGCAGGGCGGACACTTCGGAACCGGCCTGGGTGAAGCGGAAGATGTTATCGACGAAGAACAGAACGTCCTTGCCTTCGACATCGCGGAAATATTCGGCCTGGGCCAGGCCGGTCAGGGCGACGCGGGCGCGGGCGCCGGGAGGCTCGTTCATCTGACCGTAGACCAGCGTACAGCGCGAGGTGCCGCCACCGCCGTGCTCGTTGACCTTCGACTCGATCATTTCGTGATAGAGGTCGTTGCCCTCACGGGTCCGTTCACCGACGCCGGCGAACACCGAGTAACCGCCATAGGCCTTGGCGATGTTGTTGATCAGTTCCTGGATGGTGACGGTCTTGCCGACGCCGGCGCCGCCGAAGAGGCCGATCTTGCCACCCTTGGCGTATGGGCAGATCAGGTCGATGACCTTGATGCCGGTGACGAGCAGTTCGGCCGAGGTCGCCTGATCCGCGAAGGCGGGGGCGTCAGCGTGGATCGGGTTGAAGAACTTGGTTTCGATCGGACCGGCTTCGTCGATCGGCTCGCCGATGACGTTCATGATGCGGCCGAGCGTGGCCGGACCGACCGGCACGGTGATCGGGGTGCCGAGATCGGTCACGTCCTGGCCGCGCACGAGGCCTTCGGTGGCGTCCATGGCGATGGTGCGGACGGTGTTTTCGCCGAGATGCTGGGCGACTTCCAGAACCAGACGCGCGCCGGTGGCGGTGTTGGTGGTTTCCAGGGCGTTCAGGATGGCGGGCATGCCGCCGTCGAAAGCGACATCGACAACGGCGCCGATGATCTGGGTGATCTTGCCCTTGGTGGCAGTGATCTTTTGGGGTGCGGACATGGTTCGTTCCTACAGGGCTTCGGCGCCGGCGATGATCTCGATCAGTTCGGTCGTGATCTGGGCCTGGCGTTTACGGTTATATTTCAGGGTCATGGCGTTGATCATTTCGCCGGCATTGCGCGTGGCGTTATCCATGGCGCTCATCTGCGCGGCGTAGAAACCGGCGGTGTTTTCCAGCAGGCTGGCCAGAATCTGCACCGAAAGATTACGCGGCAGGAGCGTCTCCAGGAGTTGTTCCTCGGACGGCTCGTATTCGTAGACCGGCTGCACGCCGCCGGTATCGGCGGCGGCGGACAGATCGACCTCGGCCGGGATCAGGCGCTTGGCGGAAGGCACCTGGGCGATAACCGACTTGAACTGCGAATAGAAGAGGGTCACGACATCGGCGCGGCCTTCGGAAAATTCGCGGGCGATCAGGTCGGCGATCGGGGCCACCACATCGATCGTCAGCACCTTGGTGCCCGACAGGTCGAAGGATTCGACGATCTGGTCACCGAACTGGCGCTTCAACTGGTCACGGCCCTTGCGGCCGATGGTGACGAGGCGGACCTTATTGCCGGCGGCGGTTTGCCGGGCGATGAATTCGCGGGCGGCGCGGACGATGTTCGTGTTGAACCCGCCGGCCAGACCACGGTCAGCCGTGGCGACGACGACCAGTTGATTGGTCGTCGAACCGTTGCCGACCAGCATCTGCGGCGCACTGTCGCCCGTGATGCCTTTCGCCAGGTTGGCGATGACCGCCGCCATGCGCTTGGCGTAGGGCCGGGCGTTTTCAGCCGAATCCTGCGCGCGCTTGAGCTTGGCCGCCGCCACCATCTGCATCGCCTTGGTGATCTTCTGCGTCGCCTTGACGCTTCCGATCTGCGTGCGCATGTCCTTTAAGCTTGCCATTTGTTCTGACTAACTCTCTGGTCTTTAAGCGAAGTTCGAGGTGAAGTCGGCGACAACCGTCTTCAATTGCGCTTCGAGTTCCGGCGACAGGGCCTTCTTGTCGCGGATCGCGTTGAGCAGGTCGGCATGACGAGTGCGCAGGGCTGACAGCAGATCCTTCTCGTAACGGCCGACATCGCCGACAGCCACGTTATCGAGGTAACCCCGCGTACCGGCGTAGATCACGGCCACCTGCTCTTCGACCTTCAGCGGCGAATATTGCGGCTGCTTCAGCAGTTCCGTCAGACGGGCGCCGCGAGCCAGCAGGCGCTGGGTAGCGGCATCGAGGTCGGAACCGAACTTGGCGAAGGCGGCCATTTCGCGGTATTGGGCCAGGTCGCCCTTGATGGCGCCGGCGACTTGCTTCATCGCCTTGATCTGGGCCGAAGACCCGACGCGCGACACCGACAGACCGACGTTAACGGCCGGACGGATGCCCTGATAGAACAGGTCGGTTTCGAGGAAGATCTGGCCGTCGGTGATCGAGATCACGTTGGTCGGGATGTAGGCCGACACGTCGTTGGCTTGCGTTTCGATAACCGGCAGGGCGGTCATCGAGCCGGCGCCGTTGTCTTCGTTGAGCTTGGCGGCGCGCTCCAGCAGGCGGGAGTGCAGGTAGAAAACATCGCCCGGATAGGCTTCGCGGCCCGGCGGACGGCGCAGCAGCAGGGACATCTGGCGATAGGCGACGGCCTGCTTCGACAGATCGTCATAGATGATCAGCGAGTGCATGCCGTTGTCGCGGAAGTATTCACCCATGGCGCAACCGGCGAACGGGGCCAGGTATTGCAGCGGAGCCGGCTCCGACGCCGAAGCGACGACGACGGTGGTGTATTCCAGGGCGCCGTTTTCTTCCAGAGCCTTGACGATCTGGGCGACGGTCGAGCGCTTCTGGCCGATGGCGACATAGATGCAGTAGAGCTTGGCCGACTCATCAGTGCCGGCGTTGACAGCCTTTTGGTTCAGGATGGCGTCGATGGCGACGGCGGTCTTGCCGGTCTGACGGTCACCGATGATCAGTTCACGCTGGCCGCGGCCGACGGGGATCAGGGTGTCGATGGCCTTGATGCCGGTTTGCACAGGCTCGTGGACCGACTTGCGCGGGATGATGCCCGGCGCCTTCAGATCGGTACGGCGGCGCTCGGTCGAAACGATCGGCCCCTTGCCGTCGATCGGCTCGCCCAGCGGGTTGACGACGCGGCCGAGCAGGCCCTTGCCCACCGGCACATCGACGATTTCACCGAGACGGCGGCATTCGTCGCCCTCGGCGATCTCGCGGTCCTCGCCGAAGATAACGACGCCGACATTATCCTTTTCCAGGTTCATGGCCATGCCCTTGACGCCGGCCTTGGGGAAGATGACCATTTCACCGGCCTGAACCTTGTCGAGGCCATAGATGCGGGCGATACCGTCACCGACGCTGAGGACGGACCCAACGTCCGACACATCGGCTTCTTCACCGAAACCTGCGATTTGAGCTTTGAGAATGGCCGAGATTTCGGCTGCACGAATGTCCATGAGTATTACGCTCTCTTAAGGGCGAATTTGAGGGAATCAAGTTTGGTCTTGAGCGAAGCGTCGAAGAGACGCGAGCCTACGCGGACCTTGAGTCCGCCCAGGAGCGCCGGATCAACACGGGTGCTGATTTCGGCGGATTGACCCAGGGTCTTGGCGAGGGTCTTTTTAAGGCCTTCCAACTGCGCGTCCGAGAGGGCGACAGCCGAGGTGACTTCCGCGCTGACAATGCCCTTTTCGGCGTCGTACAGCTTGTTGAAAGCGGTGATGAAGGGAAACAGGTGGTCCATGCGGCCATTGGCGGCCAGAACGCCCAGCGCTTTTTTGGTCAGGGCGTTGAGCTTGAGGCTTTTGGCGACCGCCAGCAAACCGTTCAACTTGATGTCCGATTTATAGACCTGGCTGGCCACGAAGGTGCGCAGTTCGGCGCTGGAGTTAAGGAGCGCCTTCAGGTTCGCCACATCGCCATGCACCTTGTCGAGGACCTTTCCCTCCTGGGCGAGGTCAAAGGCGGCCCTGGCATAACGCTCGCCGGCTTCCGTTTCTCGGTATTGATCGTTCACACCGTATTCCTAAACTGTGTCCAATAATTTCGCATGCGACGCCAAAAACGGCTCCGGCATAAGGGGCACAAGCTCACGGACGCAGAAACTTAAGCGCCGCCACTGGCTATAGCCGCGGGCCTCTTAGCATAGGGTTTTTACCATCGCAACCAAACAGACCGAGATTCTTGAAGCGCGCCTCCACTTATGAGATCAAAGTTACGCGACCCGCCGATTTGTTGATCGCCGCGCCTTGTGATTCGGCCCAATTCTTTTATTTATAATGGATATTGCCACCACGCCCCTCATGAGAAACACACCATCATGGCCGACCTGACCGCCCTTGCGACCGATCCTGCCGCCTGGGCAGCCCTCCTGACCCTCGTCGTCATGGAGGTGGTTCTGGGGATCGACAACCTGATCTTCATCTCCATCCTGACCAACAAACTGCCCGAATCGATGCGGGCGCGGGCGCGGGCCGTGGGGCTTTCCGGCGCGCTCCTGATGCGGATCGCCCTGCTGTTCACCCTGTCGCATCTGGCGGGCATGAAGGACCCGGTGATCTGGCTGTTCAATCACGGCTTCTCGTGGCGCGACATCATCCTGCTCGGCGGCGGCCTGTTCCTCGTTTATAAAGCGACCAGCGAGATCAACCATTCGACCGAGCACAAGGGCGAGGACGGCGACAAAAAGCCGCATGGCAAGAGCTTAGGTTTCGCCGCCGCCATCGCGCAGATCCTGATGCTCGATCTGGTCTTCTCCATCGATTCCATCCTGACCGCCGTCGGCATGACCGACCATCTGCCGATCATGATCATCGCCGTGCTGGTCGCTGTTTTCCTGATGTTCGTCGCCTCCGGCCCGATCTCGGCCTTTATCAACCGCCACCCGTCGATCGTCATGCTGGCGCTCGGCTTCCTGTTGATGATCGGCATGGTGCTGATCGCCGAAGGCTTCGGCTTCCATATCGAAAAGGGCTATATCTACGCCGCCATGGCCTTCGCCGGCTTTATCGAGGCGTTGCAGATGTTCGCGCGCGGCCGGACGAAGAAAACGGCTGATCGCCACTAAGTTTATCGGCGGCATGGCTTTACGCGCGGATTGAAATAGGCAAACAATCGGCGGATGACCAAACCCTCGCCCCGCGCCCTGTTGATGCGCCGTGATGTCCTGACCGGCATCGCCACCGGTCTGACCGGCGGCGCCCTGACGCTTTGGGGCGGCGCGACCTTCCTGCCGAAAACGGTCGCGCATCTGTCTGATCCGCCGCCAGCCGGAAAATCGATCGCTGAACCGGTCGCGCCTCCGCCCCCGCCACCTCTGCTGGATTGGCCGTCGCTCGATGAACTGGCCGGGCGAATGATCGAACGCCGCGTGACGCCGGGGCTTTCCTTAAGCGTGATGAAAGGCGGGGTCATGCTCTATTCCGCCGCGCTCGGAAATGCCCGTTTGCTGCCGAAACAGCCGGTCGATGCGCAAACCGGCTTCCGCATCGCCTCGATCAGCAAACAGTTCACTGCCGCCGCCATCCTGCTTTTGAGGGAGGAAGGCAAGCTGCGGCTCGATGATCCGCTGGCGCGTTTCCTGCCGGATTTTCCGCGCGCCGATATCATGACCCTGCGGGAATTGCTCAGTCATACCTCCGGACTTGACGATTATCTCAGCGGCCGCCACGCCGAAATGCTGACGGCCGCCCAGACCCATGATTATACGCAAACCGGCCTTTTGGAGGCGATCAAGGCCGCCGCCCCCTTGTTCCGCGCCGCGCCGGGCCTGAAATGGGTCTACAGCAATACCGGCTTCGCCCTGCTGGGCATTGTCGTCGAACGCCTGAGCGGCCGGTCGCTGGCCGCCTTTTGCCGGAAACGGCTGTTCGATCCGGCCGGCATGACGCGCACGGCGATTGATGCCTTGAATGCCGACGATCCGGATGTCTGCGAAGGCCACCGCGCCAACAGGCGCCTGCGGGACGGCTTCGGCCAGGTGTGGCCGGTATCGGCCAGTTTCACCGGCGGCGCCGGGGCTTTGCGTTCAACCAGCGCCGACCTGTGCCGCTGGCATTCGGCGCTGATGGACGGGCGGATTCTGAAAGCCGCCAGCCTGACCGAAATGCTGACCCCGGTGCGCTTAAAGAATGGCGCCTTCGCCCTGGATCGGGAAAACAGCCATTCGCCGGGTTACGGACTGGGGATGCGGCTGGGCTTTACCGATGGTCAGCCGTATTTCACGCACAGCGGCCGCATCAACGGCTTTACCGGTCAGTTGTTAAGCTTGCCGCTCGAACAACTGACCGTGGCGATGCTGTATAATTGCGACGGCGCCAATGACGGCGGCTTTTTCCCGTCCCATGCCGCCCTGCGCGAAGAAGCGGTCAGGCTGGGGCGAATGGCTTAAAGGTGGCGGTCGAAGTCCATCGATTGATGAAGGACGCGAACAATGTCCACATCTCCATCCACGATCCGATAGAAGATAATATGTGAGCCGGTCAACCGCTTGGCGTAGCCTTGGCGCAAGTCATTCTCCGAATTACCCGTCTCCAGCCGTTTTGCTACTTTTGCAATATCTTGACGGATGGCCCCAACATATCGATCAGCCTGTTTCCGTCCCCAGTTTTCCGCGCTGTACAACCAGATTAATTGCAGGTCTGTTTGCGCCAATGGCGATAAAATGACCCGCCTCATTCGGGCAGGTTTTTGTGTTTTTCGTTCATTTTAACCAGGAAGGCATCGAAATCGAACTCTGTCGATGGTCCGCTTTCCTCGCCCGCGATCAGTGCGGCGCGCAGGGCTTCCAGTCTGGATTCCCGTTCTTCGAGAAGCCTCAGCCCGGCCCGCACCACATCGCTGGCGGACCCGTATCGGCCCTCCGCCACCTTCATGTCGATGAAGCTGGCGAAGTGATCGCCCAAGGCAAACGATGTATTTTTTCCCATAGAGACCTCCATTACCAATTATTGGTATATCACAGAAAACTATAAGGGTCGATATCGACGACCAGTCGGATCGCGTTAGGGCGTTTGATCGCCGCCAGCCAGTGACTGACAAACGCCTGTAGATCACGGTTGCGGTCGGCCCGCACCAGGAACCGCTTTCGCCATTGGCCGCGCACCAGGGCCAGGGGGGCATCCGCAGGCCCATAGACATCCACCCCCTCGGTATTGGGAATGAACAGCGCCAGTTCGCGTGAGAATTTATTGAGCAAATTTTGATCCTTGGCCGTCAGGATCAGCGCCGCCAAGCGGCCATAGGGCGGGAATTTCGCCATTTCACGCGCCATCGATTCATAGGCATAGAAGGCGTCACGATCCTGGTGCTGGAGCGCCTGCATCACCGGATGCTCCGGCGTATAGGTTTGCAGCACCGCCTTGCCCGGCTTAAGCTTCCGCCCCGCCCGGCCGGTGGCCTGGGCCAGAAGCTGGAAGGTGCGCTCGGCGGCGCGCAAATCACCGCCTTTCAGGCCAAGATCGGCATCGACAATGCCCACCAGCGTCAGGTTGGGGAAGTTATGCCCCTTGGCGGCGGCCTGGGTGGCAATGACGATATCGATCTCCCCCCCCTCGATCCGTTTGATCAGCGCGGCGGAAGAGGCCGCGTCAGGCGTGGTATCGGAGGAAAAGACCTCCGCCCGCGCTTCGGGGAAACGGCTCTGCACCTCCTCCAGAATGCGCTCGACCCCCGGCCCGACGGAGATCAGGCTATCCTGCGCCCCGCAATGCGGACAGGTTTTCGGCTTGCGCATCGAAAAACCGGTCAGGTGGCAGACCAGCCGGCCCGAAGCGCGGTGTTCGACCAGCCAGGAATCGGTTTTGGGCGAGGTCATCTTCTCCCCGCACGCCTTGCACAGCACCAGCGGCGCATAGCCCCGGCGGTTAAGGAACAACAGCACCTGTTCGCGGCGCGACAAGGTGGCCAGTATTTCCCCCACCAGCGGATCACTCAGCCACTGGCCCCTCTCTGGCGGGTGCTGCTTCATATCGATCAGCGAAATATCCGGCAGCACCGCCGTGCCGTGACGCTGCTCCAGCCTGATCCAGGCATAGCGGCCCTTTTCAGCATTGGTCAGGGTTTCCAGCGAGGGCGTGGCCGAGGCGAGGATCACCATTGCGCCATCGAGTCGGGCGCGGAATACCGCCAGATCGCGGGCATGATAGCGCGCGCCCTCTTCCTGCTTATAGGAACCGTCATGCTCCTCATCGACGACGATCAGGCCCAGCCGCCGATAGGGCAGGAACAGCGCCGAACGCGCCCCCACCACCAGCCGTATATGGCCGGACGCCACGTCTTCCCAGATGCGCCGGCGATTGCCATTGGAGATATTGGCATGCCACTGCGCCACCTCTACACCGAAGCGCATTTCCAGCCGGCCAAGCACGGCCTGGGTCAAGGCGATTTCCGGCAACAGGATCAGCACCTGCGCCTCCGGATCAGCGCGTAACAGCTCGGCGACGGATTCGAGATAGACCTCGGTTTTACCTGAACCGGTAACGCCATCGAGCAAAACAGGCGCGAAGGCGTGTTTGTCCTGCTCCATTTGCAGCAATTGATGCGCCGCCGCCTGACTGTCGTTCAGGCGCGCCGGCGCAAAATCAGGATCAGGCCGCGGCCAGCTTTCGTCACGCGCCAGATCGACCTTGCGCAGCACGCCTTCCTTTTCCAGCGCCGTCACCACCCCGGTCGAAACTCCGGCGGCCATGGCCAGGTCCGTCGCGCTCATCGGCGCCAGGGCCGTGTCCAGAACCGCCTGTCTTGCCTTGGTCATTCTGCCAGGCTGTTCCCCCGTCAGCACATAGCCCTGTTTCGGGGCGCCCCGCGGAATCTTCAGCGCCCGGATGCAGCCATTGAGAAAGACGCCCGGCGGGGTCAGAGTCCAGCCGGCAGCCCACAGCCAGAAATTCAAGGAGGCTTCCGGCACAATCGGATCATCGAGCCTGGAAACCACCGCCTTGACGCGCGACAGATCCTCATCCGCGCCCGGTGTCTCGAACCCGATCACCAGCCCGCGCACCTTCGCATGGCCCAGCGGCACAATGACATGTTCACCGGCCTGCAAAACCATGCCCGGCGGCACGGCGTAATCCAGCGCTTCGGCCATCGGCGCCAGCACAACCACCTTGGCGATCAGGGTTATTTTGTCGCGCGAATCGAACAGATCGGAAGGGGCCGGACTCATGAATTTAGCCTCTAACACGAAATCCCCCGCTTTGTCATAGCCGGAAGCGGAAAGCGCTTCACAGACGCGAAAAGGCGATTTAAGGTGTACCCATGAGCACCGAAGGCAGCGTCACCTTTCCCGATCTCGACGACTGGCAGGCCATGCGCCGCCACCTGATCGACCATGCGCCAGAGATTTCCCAAGATATCAAGCGCGATACCGCCCTGCTGGAAGCGCTCGGCCTGCAAAGCAAATCGAAACATCTGATCGATTTCGGCCCGGCGGCGCTGTCGCGTCTCGAAGCCCGCGCGCTCAAGGATTTCGATGTCCGCCGCCAGCTTGAAATGACCGCCCGCGCCAATTTCGACGCCCAGAGCCAGACCCATGGCCTGGTTCTCAGCCTGATGGAAGCGCGCAATCATTCAGATCTCGCCCGGCGGCTGAATGAAGAGGTCCGCCACCGCTTCGGCCTGGTCGCCGCCACCATTGCACTGGAAGACACCGCGCCGGTGCCGCTCGGCTGGAAGACGCTCGATTATGGCGGCGTCGATTATATTATCGGCGAAACCGGCCTCAGCCTGCTGGGACCGGAAGGTGTTTGCCGCGTGCTGTTCGATGAGGATGTCAAGCGCATCAAATCGGCCGCCGTGCTGCGCATCGCCCTGTGGCGCGAAGGCCGTCCGGGCCTGGTCGCTTTCGGCTCCAGCGATTTTGATGGTTTCTCGCCGGACATGGGCGCCGAACTGGTCGCCTTCGTCGCCCGCATCGTCGAACGCGTGGCCGACCGCTGGCCGGTGCTTGGTTAGGCTTTACCGGATTTTTTCGACGCTTACCGAAGGGCTAAACAATTCCTTACGGTTTGACCTTAAAATTATCCACATGCTTACCTATATTCAGCATCTGAGGATGCCCCTCTGCGCCTATGAGGCTTCCCTTTCCGATACCCCCCTAAGGTTCGGCCAGGAGAAAGCCCTCTCACCACTCCTCACCATCCGTAAGGACGGAGAGGGAGGCCGCCCCGGCGCAGAGAGGCATAACCTCGCATGATTTCCCTTTTCGACGCTCAAATCGCCTGGACCGGTTGGCTGAAGGACCAGAAGCGCTGCTCGCCGCATACGCTGGAAGCCTATACGCACGCCTTGCGCGGCTATCTCGATCATCTCGGCCATGCCCTGCGCACCGATCTGACGCTGGACGATGTGGCGGCCGTCTCTTCCGGAGATATCCGCGGCTGGATGGCCCACCTGCGCGCCAGGGACAATCCGCTGTCGGCGCGTTCGCTGGCGCAGCACCTTTCGGCTATCAAATCGTTTCACGGCTTCCTCGACCTGCATCTTGGCAAACCCAACGCCCAGGTGGCCCTGATGCGCGGCCCGCGCCTGAAAGCCACCCTGCCGCGCCCGCTCGATATCGACCAGATGCAGGGCCTGCTCAATGAAACCCATATGGAGTCCGATAAGGCGGACTGGGAAAATACCCGCGACGAAGCCGTTTACATGCTGCTCTACGGACTGGGCCTGCGGATTTCCGAGGCCTTGTCCCTGCGGATGAAGGATGCGCCGCTCGGCGAATCCTTACGCATCGTCGGCAAGGGCAACAAGATGCGCAGCTTGCCGGTGATCGCGGCGGTGCGCGAGGCGGTGGATGCCTATCGCCAACAGCAGCCCTTCGCGCTCCGGCCCGAAGACAGGCTGTTCCGCGCCAAACGCGGCGGCGAACTCAGCCCGCGCCATGTCCAGGCCAGCATCCAGCGCCTGCGCGCGCGCCTCGGCCTGTCCGACCGCGCCACGCCGCACGCCCTGCGCCACTCCTTCGCCACGCATCTGCTTGGCTCCGGCGCCGACCTGCGCTCGATCCAGGAACTGCTCGGCCATGTGTCGCTTTCGACCACGCAGAAATACACGCAGGTCGATACCGGGCGCCTGCTCACCGCCTATGCCGCCGCGCATCCCAAGGGGTGACCTTGCGTTAACGGTAACAGCGGTTTAGACTTCTGCGAAATCGGGGTTTTTACGTAATTATGTCAACCATCTATGATGTCGCCGAACTGGCGGGCGTTTCCGCGAAAACCGTCTCGCGCGTGGTCAATGAAGATAAGGCGGTGAAAGCCAGCACGCGCGAAAAGGTGCTGGCGGCCATGGCCCGGCTCGATTACCGCCTCAATGCCCAGGCGCGCAGTCTGCGCATGGGCGGAAAGACCTCTATCGGCCTGCTGCTCGAAGATCCGACCAGCGGGTATCAAGGCCGCTTCCATCACGCCATGCTGGCCGCCTGCATGGAATCGCGCAAATATCTGGCCGTCGAGCTTTACGAGCAGGGGATGCCGGACTGGCAGGCCTATCTCGACCGCTTCATCACCGACGCCGGCATCAAGAATATGCTCCTGTTGCCGACCCTGTGCGATTTCGGCCCCCTGAAAAGCTTCCTGAAAAGCAGAAATATAAACTGCGTGCTGATTTCGCCGTCAACGCCTGACAGCCACTATGCCTCCGTCGCCATGGACGACCGGCTGGCGGCGCGCGATGTCGTCGAATACCTGTTCCGCCTCGGCCACACCAAAATCGCCCATATCGGCGGCCACCCCGATCACGCCGCCTCGATCCTGCGCCGCAACGGGTTTTATGAGGCCTATGACGCCGCCGGCCGGCCGCGCCCGCCGGCAAACTATATGGAGCAGGGCGACTTCCTGTTCAAATCCGGCTTCGAGGCCGCCGAACGCCTGCTGGCTTTGCCCGACCGGCCGACCGCCATTTTTGCTGGTAATGATGAGATGGCGGCGGCCACCTGTTCGGTAGCGCACAAGGCCGGCCTGCATATTCCGGAAGATATCGCCGTCATCGGCTTCGACGATGCGCCGATTTCCTCGTCCGTGTGGCCAGCCCTCAGCACGGTCCGCCAGCCCTATCTCGAAATGGCCCGCCGCAGCATCGAGATTTTCGACGCCGCCGGCGATACGGTCACCGCCAGCGACCGCCAGGTCCGCCACATCATTCCGCATGAACTGATCGTGCGCGAAACGACCGAAATCCGCAGTTAGGCCTTCCGCGTCAGCAGGGTCTTTCCCTGTGGCTGGCGCTCGACAAAGCCATCCCTGTAAACCGCGTCCACCAGGGCGCGATGCGGCATCAGATCCTTCGAGGCCTGCTCGCCGAACGAAACGATGCGCGCGAAAAGCTGATCGGCCAGTTTGCCCGATTGCAGGGAGCCGCGCGCCGCCTCGTAATCCGTCTCGTAATTCATGCCGTAGAGAATATACTGGTAGCTGAAATAGGCGAAGCTCTCGTGATCGAGCACGAAATCGAAACGCGACGGCGGCCGCAATTTCCACAGGGCCAGCAGGTCGCGCAGATGCGCAGGGATCGATTCCGGCTTGCGGTTATCGGCCCAGAAGGGTTCCTGGCGCTTGCTGATGCAATAGTGCAGTTTGATGAAGCCGATGATGGTGTCGTAGCGCCGGGTCATCAGGTCGTTGAAGATCGCCGCCGAGGTATCGGCCGGGCCGCTGAACGGGAAGAATTCGACGATCTTGTTGACAGCCGATTCGATCAGCACCATGCCGGTCGATTCCAGCGGCTCCAGGAAGCCGGCGGACAGGCCCACCGCCACGCAGTTCTTCACCCATTGCCGTTCGCGGTATCCGGCGGTGAAACTGATCCGGCGCGGCGTGATTTCCGCATCGCTGATCCCCCGGACATATTCGCGCAACACCTCTTCGGCGCGGTCGTCCGTCGTATAATCCGATGAATAGACATAGCCGACGCCTCGGCGGTCGCTGAGGGAGATATCCCAGGTCCAGCCCGCTTCATGAGCGGCGGAAATAGTGTAGCTCTCCAGCTTGCCGTCGGGCCGGCCATAGGGCACCTGGCACGTCATGGCACGATCGGTAAACAGGATGTCGCGGATCGGCTTGAAGGACGATTTCATCGCCTTGCCGATCAGTTCGGCGCGGAAACCGGTGCAATCGACATAGAGGTCGGCTGTCAGGTCGCCATGCTCGGCCGTGGCGATATGATCGATGGCGCCGTCCGCATCGAGCACGGTTTCCGTCAGATTGCCCGACAGATGACGGACGCCCAGCCCCTTGGCGAATTTCGCCAGCACCCCGGCGAAGCGATGGGCGTCGAAATGATAGGCGTAGTTCAGCGGCCCCTGGAAATTGCCCTGGTGGATGCCCTTGGGCGACAGGCCGGCATCGGCGATCTTTTTCTGAAAGGTGACGGCCTGGGCAAAAGGCGGACGGGTGGCCTTGTCCTGCATCAGCCAGTAGGGCAGCAGGTTCAGTTCCTCGCGCGACCAGAAAGGCGCCTCGAACGGATGGAAATAATGACTGTGCGTCCGTTCGCCGTTTTCATCGCGCTGCGGCGTCACTTCCCAGTCATCGAAGCGGATGCCCTGCTTGAAGGTGGCGTGGCTGCCGCGCATGAATTCGGCCTCGTCGATCCCCAGCGAGCGCAGGATATTGCGGATGGTCGGGAAGGTGCCCTCGCCGACGCCGATAATGCCGATTTCCGGCGATTCCAGCAGGGTGATCTTCGGCCCGCCATTCTGATGGGTGCCGAGATGCTTCGCCAGGTAGGCCGCCGTCATCCAGCCCGCCGCCCCGCCGCCAACAATCAGGACTTCGCGCGCGGTTGCGGCGTCAGAAGCAGTATCAGTGTGGTTCATCTCGACTGTTCGCTTGTTTTGTTATTGGGCGCACACGCGCCTGTACAGTCATATGCTATGGTTTTTCGTGTCTTTTCAAGGCCCCTTCACAAAAGCGACCACCTTCACTCCGCGACGTGGCGCATCCGCATCAATCCATACGCAGTCTCTGCAGGCTCAAACCTTCTGGAAACCGAACCGGGCGACTTTTTCCAGCAATGCACGCGTATCCGGTAACTGGCCCGTGACCGCCTGGCGCGCCCGCGCCACATCGCGGAAGTGCCCCTGCGCCGCCGGCCAGTCCGGCGTCACCGGAAACGGCCCCGGATCGGTCCGGCCGCCCATACCGAAATAGACATACTGGAAACTGGCCGTAGGGAAGAGTTCCTCGCGGCGGTCCAGGTCGTCATGCCACGGAAAATGGCTCCGCCACAGGGTCAATAAATCTTTCAGATTTTCTGGAATTGTTTGCGGATCGCGGTTGGCGACCCAAAAGGCTTCATTGCGCGTACTCAGCACGTAATGCAGCTTGAGGAAATCGACGATCCGCTCCCAGCGATAGCGGATGGTTTCATTGAATCGCCTGGCCACAACGGCCATGGCGGCGCGATTGACCGGCAACTGATCGGCGATCATCTGCGCCGACAACTCAGCCATGACGATGGAGGAGGCCTCCAGCGGCTCGACGAAACCCGATGACAAACCCACCGCCGCGCAGTTTTTCACCCATGTTATTTCCCGATAACCGGAATTGATTGGTATTTTGCGCACGTCGTCACGCGTCAGGGCGGCGCCTTGCGGACCGATATAGGCTTTCAGGTCCGCCAGCGCCTCGTCATCGGTCGTGAACCGGCTGGAATAGACATGGCCGAGGCCGCGCCGTTCCGTCAGGCCGACATCCCAGATCCATCCGGCGCGCTGGGCAATCGATCGGGTCACCGAGGCGATGGGCGCATTTTCGTTTTCGTAAGGCACCTGAACGGCCAGCGCCGTATCGATGAACAGCCGGTCGGAAACGCTGTTGAACGGCACGCCGTAATGCCTGCCGATCAGCAGGGACAGGAAGCCGGTGCAGTCAATAAATAGGTCACCCATTACCGGCTCGCGGCCAGCGGCCTGAAGTTGCGTGATATAACCGTCGGCATCGGTTTCGACATGGGTCACATCGGCCAGAATGTGCGAAACCCCAAGTTCTTCAACGCAGTGATCACGCAGAAAACCGGCGAATTTTCCGGCGTCGAGATGATAGGCATAGTTGGTGACCGCCTGATATTCCGGCGTGGTGATCTGCTTCGGCGCCAGATTCTGCGCGCAGGCCGCCGGCTGGTAACAGACCGCATCGGCGAAGCTCAGGCCTTGCGGATCCGCCTGCCAGTAGGGCGCCAGATTGATGGCGTCATAAGCCTTCGGCAGCATAAAGGGGTGGTAGTATCGGTCATCCCCGGTCGTCCAGCCGACAAATTCCGATCCCTGTTTGAACGTCGCGTCGCATATCCGCAGAAAATCGGTTTCCGATACGCCGATGCGTTTCAGGGTGGTGCGGATGGTCGGCCATGTGCCTTCGCCGACACCGACGATCTTCACATTCGGCGATTCGATCAGGGTGACCTTCACCTGCCCCCTGTGGCGCGCGGCGATCAACCCCGCCGTCAGCCATCCGGCCGTGCCGCCCCCAACGACGACCACGGATCGCGTTACTCTTTCCATCATTTCAACCCGCTGATCCGGCGGTTTTTCCGCGCCACCAGCCCCGCCACATGACCGAGCGAGGCCAGTTGGAAATAGGCCAGTTGCAGGAAGCCGAGATCGCGCAATTCGATCAGTTTTTCACCCGCCAGAGCCTGTAATTTATCGGCATTGATGGTGTAAAGCCCCTCCAGTTTGACCTCGGAATGATCGACGAACTGGACATCGAGCCGCACGGATTCGATCAGCTCGAATTCGGCCAGTTTCGCGCCATAGGCATAGGCGGCGCTTGTCCCCTCCGCCAGTTCCTTCAGTACGGACGTCACCTTTTTCAGGTAATCGGTGGCCCGGCCGTCGGCGGCGAAAAGGGCTTCTCCGTTCTCTTTCGACACGCGCGGGCTGTCGATATCGATGGTCACCGCATGGCCTTCCCCCACTGGTGCGATCAGGAACGGCTGGCGCTGGACGTGCAGCGGCACATAGGCCGCATCCCAGCGTTCATCGATGAGATAGAGGTTCTCCGCGCCGCCGAAGCCGAGCAGGACACCGGGTTCAAAACGGCCGTTTTCGCTATTCTTGCGGAAGAAGATCGGGTAGTGCGCCACCAGACGCTGATATTCGCGCAGGATAACGCCGACCATGCCGATATCGTCGCCGAAACGCGGTGACGGATAGGTGGCGACCCGCAAATCACCGTGGGTTTCGTGGTTCAAGACGACCTGATTGACCATTGATCCTGCCTGTTATTCTGCCACAGGAAAACACCTGCGTTTTATATTCGGAATCTATACCATGGACGGCCCGCCAAAACAGGAAAAAATGCCCTTCCGGGCCTCTTTTTCATAAGCCTGATGGTAGTTGTATCATTTTGATTTCCCTATATATATTTATGCCGAACCGCATGAAGGGACAGGCGCGTGACACGCATCGCCAAAACGACGGAAATCTGGGAAAATGTCGATCGGGACACCTTCCTGAAAACCATAAAACCGCGCGCCCGTCCGGCCATACTGAAAGGGCTGGTTGGCCACTGGCCGGCAGTGGCGAAGGGCCGCGAATCCGCCGCCGGCCTGGCGGCCTATATCGGTGGATTTTATAACGGCGTGCCCGCCCCCTTGTTTGAAGGCGCACCTGAAATCAATGGCCGCTTTGCCTACAAGGCCGATCTGAGCGGGTTCAATTTCGAGTCGAAGCGCGCCCCGCTGAACGAGTTGCTCGATTGGCTGATCGACAATCTCGACAGCGAAAATCCACCAGCGAAATATGCCGGTTCATTGTCGCTCGCCACCTATATTCCGGGTTTCGCGCAGGAAAACTCGGCGCTCGATCTGATTCCGGCCAGTTCAGTCATTCAGTCGATCTGGATCGGCAACCGCACCTGCATCGCGCCGCATTACGACAATCCGGAAAATCTCGCCTGCTGCGTGGCCGGACATCGGCGCTTTACGCTTTTTCCCATCGAACAGATGAAAAATCTCTATATCGGACCACCCGATATGACGCCCGCCGGGCAGATCGTCAGCCTGGTCGATACGCGCGCGCCCGACCTCGACCAGTTTCCGCTTTATGCCGAGGCCGAGGCCGCTGGCGAAATCGCCGAACTGGAACCGGGAGATGCGCTCTATATTCCTTCCCTGTGGTGGCACGGCGTCGAATCTCTGTCGCCTTTCGGCGCGCTGGTAAATTATTGGTGGCGCGATGTGCCCGATTATTTCGCACCGCCGATGCACACGCTTTTGCACGCCCTGCTCAGTCTGAAAGACCTGCCGCCACAGCAAAGGACGGCTTGGAAATCGGTTTTCGACCATCTGATTTTCGAGGAAAACGGCGATCCGCTGGCGCACCTGCCCGAACGGGCGCGCGGAGCCTATGGCGGGCTGACGCCTGAAATCGCCGATTATGTACGGACCTATCTGGCGCGAAGCCTGACCCGGTAAAAAGCCTGGCGCAATAAAAAAGAGGCCGCCCTATCGGACGACCTCTTCTCTTTTGCCTGAAGTTCCGGAACTAGAACTTGTAACGGACGCCGACCTGATAGCGGGCGGCCCCCTGATAAGCATTCAGGAACTGCTCGCTGTAACGGCCGTGCAGGCGCTGCGACGAACCGGTCACATTGATGCCGTCGAAGAAGACATTGATGTGCGGATTGATGTCGTAGCTGGCCGAGATGTCGAGCTGATCATAGGCCTCGACATATTGCGGCTCGTTGGACGACTGGCCCTGGCTGGTGGCCAGCAGGAACTCGCCGCGATGCGTGAAGGCCGCGCGCGCCTGGAAGCCGTACTTTTCATAAAAACCGACCAGATTGTAGGACTTGGACAGGCCCGGCAGGGCGAACTGCGAACCGATCTGTTCGATGTCAAAGCGGGCGCCTCCGGTCGGGATCGACAGATTGGCCTGGAAGCCAAAGCCGGTATCCGCGAAGATATGCTGAACGGCGAATTCCCAGCCATGAATTTCCGTACCGTTGGCATTGGACGGCGTGGTGATATCCCAGGTGATCACCTCATCATCGGGGGCGCCGGTGAAGGTGAGCTGACCGGTATCGGCCTGCATCTGGGCGAAGATATTGGCCGCCGTCGGATCGTCACCGCGCCCTTCCACTTCCGCACGGGCCGCCGCGGCGCGCGGACCGTTCGAGGGATCGGTCAGACCGGCGATCGGCCCCTTCACGGTCGTCTGGGTCAGGAAGTTATCGACCTGCTTGGAGAAGTAGTTGACCGACACATAAGAGTCTCTGGTGTAATAATATTCCGCCGAGAAATCGATATTGTTCGACTCATAGGGCAGAAGACCGGGATTGCCAGCGGTGGCCGTGCGGGCGCCGGGCTTCGGCGTACCGGAAACCGAGGTGGTGCCGACCATCGACATCAGGTCCGAACGGGTGATGGTCTTCGAGTAAGATCCACGCAGCAACAACTTGTCGGTGACTTGCAGGCTGGTATCGAGGCTCGGCAGGAATTCGGCATAGGACGCCGTGATGTCCGAGAAGGCCGGATCGGCGGCGTAACGCGTGAAGAATTCGGTCGGGTTGACCCACTCCACCGAGATCGGCTTCTGTTCGAGCGAGTTCGCGGTCACGTCCGTCTGTTCGTAACGCAGGCCAGCCAGGGCGCGGAAGCGCATACCGTTGAAATCGGTGTCGAAGTTGGCAACCATATAGATCGCCTTGGTTTCTTCCTTGATCCTGTGATCGCTGGTCGGATCGGTTGGGAAGGCGAAGGTGTGGGGATATTTCGCCTGCACATCCGCTACGCCCTGGGCCAGGTCATATGTATAGATATACGGAATAGCAATATCGCAGCCGCCGCCGGAGAAGTCTTCGAGCAGGGTGCATGTGTCGACCTTGGTGAAGGTCGAGGCCTTCATCACGCCGGCATCGGCAGGATTGTAGTAGCCATAGGCGAAGTTACCGGAACCATAAGACAGGGCGTGCGTTTCAAATATCTTGTAATCGGCCCCGACCTTGATGCTTTTCAGGCCGCTGTCGCTGGCATTGCGCCAGGTGGCGTCGAGGCGGACTTCATCGATCTTGTTCTCGAAGGTGTTGTTATTGGCCTGGCCGAACAGCGGCAGGATGGTGTCCGTGCCGATATTATCGACCGTGGTCGCCGGATCCTTGTAGGTCCAGGTCGTAGTCGGGATATCGGTGTCGGTGACCGTGAAGATCTTGTCCTGAGCGATCGCCCCGTTCTGACCCACGATCATGAACATGTTATTGCCGTTGGCGCCATCGCCACCGGAATTCGCCACCGAGTGATGGGCGTCAAAATCGACGGTGATGTTTTCGCTGGCATCCCACTTCAGGTTCAGGCCGGTCGATTTCAGCTCGTTCTTCACGTGGTCGTCAAAGACCGAATAGGACAGGTCGGAACCGGTATCGTTGATGTTCACGGCGGTGCCGTGCTCGTTGATGGTCATCGAATGCAGATCGCCGCCGTAACCGAACCAGGCGCCGGAGGTGTGCGAAACGAAGTGGTCCTTGTAGAGGGCGTAGGTATAGTCCACCGTCGCCGTCAGGCTGTCGGTCGGACGGAATTGCAGCACGGCCTGGCCATTGAGGCGGGTGCGTTCGTGATCATCGAAACCCCAGGCTTCGGACTGCGGCGCCCAATAGTTGCCATACGGGTTTTCGTTGTTGTTGACGACCGTGGCGCTGCCAAAGTCCTGGTTTTGCAGCCAGCCGCCGATGCTGGCGTTTTCCAGCCGGCTGTTACGTTCGGAATAGGAGCCGTTGACCAGGAAGCCGACCTTGCCGTCAGCGAAGGTGTTCGAGAACAGGCCGGAGACTTCCGGGGTGACCGAAGAACCGACCTTGCTGGAGGTATCGTTGATCGCCTTGGCCGACAACTGAGCCGTCAGGCCCTTGTAATTGAACGGACGGGCCGTGGTGACATCGATGGTCGAACCGATGCCGCCGGACGGCACATCGGCGCGCCCGGTCTTGTAGACGGCCATGCCGGAAATACCATCCGCCGACAGGTTGGCGAAATCGAACGAGCGGGTGGCGGACATGCCGCCGCCGACCGAGGCAGGCATGGAGCGACCATTGAGCGTAACCAGGTTGTATTCCGGGCCGAAGCCGCGCACGGTAACGCGCGAGCCTTCGTTATTGGACCGGTCGATGGTGACGCCGGGGATGCGCTGGATGGCTTCGGCGAGGTTGGTATCGGGGAACTTGCCGATGTCTTCCGCCGTGATGGCATCGACCACGCCCTGCGTATTCTTCTTGATGTCCTGCGAAGACCGCAAGGACCGGCGGATACCGACGACAATCACATCGGTGGCGGCATCGGCTGGCGGCGCGGCAATGGCGGGGCCATCTTCGGCCTGAGCGTAGGCGGCGGTTGACAGCGCTGTCATACTTGCGCCTGACATCAGCGCAACGCCGATCGCGCCCTTCAGCAATCTCTTCCCAATTGTTTTAGACATGTGTTTTCGTCCCTAATCTTATGTGAGTTTTTTACAAACTTTGTACGCGTGTTCTTGGGGGGTGCACTTGCCGCCCAATGCCGGTGTGCGGCACGGACGTCGATATTGTTTCTCCTCCAGCGCCCCTGCGGGCCTATATTTGCTTCGCCATCTTGTCACCTTGGACAATTTTCCTGACAACGAAGGACAATACATAACTTGTTGATATTGTTACAACATATTAAAACTCATATACGCTTTAATATGATATATCTGACAAGCTTGTCATTTTTTGACGATCGACTATTTGCAAACTGTCCAATTTGTGTCAAGTAATTTGTCATCGATGTCATAAAGCGATCGTAAAATAACCCAATATATGGGACTACCTGTGGCGCGGCTGCATCACATGCGCGGAACGAAAATAACCGGCGATCGGAATCGCCAAACCGGGATTCTCAGGACAAACATGACGACCATTTACGATGTGGCCGATCTGGCAGGCGTTTCGGCGAAGACCGTTTCACGCGTGCTCAATGACGACAAGGCGGTGAAGGCCGCGACCCGCGAAAAGGTGCTGGACGCCATGCAGCGCCTGGAATATCGCCCGAACACGCAGGCCCGGCAGTTACGCACGGGCGCGCCTTCGTCTGTCGGCTTCCTGCTCGAAGACCCGACCAGTGGCTATCAGGGCCGGTTTCATCACGCCATGCTGACCGCCTGCATGGAATCGGGCAAGCATCTCGCCGTCGAACTGTACGAACCGGGCATGGCCGACTGGCAGGCCTATCTCGACCGCTTCATCACCGACGCCCAGATCAGGGATATGATCCTGCTGCCAACCCTGTGCGATTTCGGCCCGCTGAAAAGCTTCCTGAAATCGCGCGGCATCCATTGCGTATTGATCTCACCCTCCACGCCCGACAGCCATTATGTGTCGGTCGCTATGGACGACCGGCTGGCGGCCCGCGATGTCGTCGAATACCTGCTGCGCCTCGGCCATACGAAAATCGCCCATATCGCCGGTCATCCGGACCACGCCGCTTCGATCCTGCGCCGCAATGGTTTTTACGAAGCCTTCGACGCCGCCAATCTGAAGCGTCCCTCGCCCGACTATGTGGCGCATGGCGATTTCCTGTTCAAATCCGGCTTTCTGGCCGCCGAGCGTTTGCTCAGTCTGAAAGACCGGCCCACCGCCATCTTCGCCTGCAATGACGAAATGGCCGCCGCCGCCTGTTCGGTGGCCCACAAGAAGGGCCTGCGTATTCCGCAGGATATCGCCATTGTCGGCTTCGATGATGCGCCGATCTCTTCCGCTGTGTGGCCTACCCTGACGACCGTGCGCCAGCCCTATCTCGAAATGGCCCGCCGCAGCATTCAGATTTTCAATACCGGGTCAGACACGCTGCAACCCAGCGACCGTCAGGTACGTCACATTATTCCACATGAAATTGTGGAACGCGAAACCACCTTGTCCTCCGAGCCGGGAAAGCCCTTGATGGGACTCTCAAAGTCGTCGTAACTGAGGGGAAATTTCGTTACGTCCCGTTGACATCGATGTCATTTTGACACACCTATAGACAAAATAACGGGAAACACCCGTAATGCTCTCACAGGAAACACTTATGAATCGCCGCGACCTCTTCACCTCCGCCCTTGCCTTGGGCGCCGCCGCCCTCATCCCCAATATCGCCGAGGCAAAAAAAGCTAAAAAGTTTGTGGAAGGCACCTTCCCTGAGGGCTTTATCTGGGGCGCCGCGACGGCCGCCTATCAGGTAGAGGGCGCGTGGAATGAAGACGGCAAGGGGGAATCCATCTGGGATCGCTTTACCCTGGTGCCCGGCAAGATCCTGAACGGCGATACCGGCAAGGTGGCCTGCGACAGCTATCACAAATACGAACAGGACGTAGCCCTGCTCAAAGCGATGAACCTGAAATCCTACCGCTTCTCGACCGCCTGGACGCGTATCCAGCCCGACGGCGCCGGCCCGGCCAACCAGAAGGGCCTCGACTACTATTCGCGCCTGACCGACACACTGCTCGAAGCCGGAATCCGCCCATTGCCGACCCTCTATCACTGGGATTTGCCGCAGGAACTGGAAGACCGCGGCGGCTGGCCTGTCCGCGATACCGCCCAGCGCTTCGCCGATTATGCCGACATCATGGCGCGCGCGCTTGGCGATCGCATCGAAAACTGGTCGCTGTTCAACGAATCCAAGGCCTTCACCCAGATCGGTTACTGGCAAGGGGCGTGGGCGCCCGGCCGCAAAGACCCGCTGGCCTTCTTCAAGGCCACCCATACGGTCAACCTGGCGCACGGCATGGGCTATAAGGCGATGAAGGCCGTCAATCCCAAGCTTCAGATCGGTTCGGTCTTCGATGTATCGCCGCAGATCGCCTCAACGGACTCCGAAGGCGACAAGGCTGCCGCCGTCTTCATGGATAAGCTGTCGAACCTGTGGTTCGTCCAGTCCGTGCTGACCGGCGCTTATCCAGAGGGCGTTCTGCCTGCCGACAAACAGAATGAATTGCTGGGCTTCCTGCCGGGCGATGACAGGCTGATGCAGGCCGATCTCGATTTCATCGGCCTCAACTACTATTCGCGCACCCGCGTCTGGGATGCGAAAAAACCCTCCGGCGTGCCGGGCCTGCTGCTGCCGGATACCGAATGGGCCTTTGGCGATCATGAAAAGACCGATTTCGGCTGGGATATCTATCCGCAGGGCTTCTACGATATCCTCAAGCGGATGCAGGCCGTCACCGGCAACCGCCCGATTGAGATCACCGAAAACGGCGCCGCCTATAATATCGGTCCGGACGCTTCGGGGCAAATCCACGATCCCAAGCGCATCGCCTATTACAAGGGGCACCTCGATGCCCTGTCACGCGCCATTAATGACGGCGTTCCGGTGCGCGGCTATCACGCCTGGAGCCTGCTGGACAATTTCGAATGGGCCGCCGGCTACAGCCAGCGGTTCGGCCTAACCTATGTCGATTTCGCCAATGACCAGAAGCGGACCCTCAAGGAGTCCGGCAAGTGGTACGCACAGGTCGCCAAGGCCAACCGCACGCTTTAAACTGGCATGTCCGCAGGGATTAAATTAATGACATCGATGACAAAAAGGCTTGACGGCGGACAGGCAATGCGGAAAGGATAGCTGGCATGGCCGCGAGGCTATGTCTGAAGGGCGCCGTTTCCGTAGTTTCGCGCGGAGGCGGCCCGTTCTTCCCCAACTGGCTGTTTCGGCCTCAACCCGGAACACAATTTATCCCCGTGAAGCCCCCGTCTTCACGGGTTTTTTTGTCAATCGGTTTTCTTTTCGATGGCGTCGCCGGCCTTTTCGATCGGGTTGCGGTCCTTGAGCTGGTCGCCCGCCTTGTCCACCCCTTGCGGCAGGGCCTCCACGGCGTCGCCTATGCGCTCAGGCCCGCTGCGCTTATCCGGCAGGTTGAGCAGGAAGATGACGACGATCACGACAAGCGCCACGCCGCACAGAATATAGATGCCGTTCCTGCCCATCAGATTCGCCCCGTCAGCACGAGGATGATGACAATGACCGCCACCAGGCCAAGCCCGCCGCTCGGCCAGTAACCCCAACTGCGGCTGTGATTCCACGATGGCAAAGCGCCGATCAGCAGCAGAACCAGAACAATGATCAATATGGTGCCCAGCATGGCGCAACCTCCCTGAAATAACGCATTCGAGGGTCACGATACTGACGCGCGCGTAAGGATGACATGCGCGGCCCCGCCATAAATTGTAAATCGGCTATTGCCCGCCGGGGCGCGCGACATCGATGAAGCTGTTGGCGGTCAGGCGGCCCGTGCGCGGATCATCGGTCAGGGCGGCCCCTTCCAGCAGGCCGGAATGCAGGACATGGCTGCGATAGATGATCAGCCGGTTGAATTTCAGTTCGGCGAAATCGATCAGTTCGTAATTGGGCGTCTCATCCGTGACGTGGCGGGTCAGCCCGCCGCCGGCCGCTTCCAGTTCGGCGGCGGCCAGGCGGGCATAGTCCGGCCGGCGGCGGGCGTCTACGCCCTCGAAGCCGGTCGCCTTGTGGCGGAAGAAGCCGGTGCCGCCCGGCATATCGCGGCAGAGATAATGCACCATGGCGATACGGAACGGATCGGGGGAATCGTGGTGCGGCACCTTCTGGATCGGTTCCAGGTCTTCCGGCGGCTGCGTCGCCAGGGCCAGGAAGCCGAACATCGTCTTGCGCAGGTGCGCCGGCAGGCCGAAGCCGCGCGCCAGCAAAGGATTGACCGCATTGAGAATGCCCCGGCCATAATATTCCGGCAGGGGGGCGTTGAGGCCGGGATAGCGCGTATGGGCCGGCCTTTCAAACGGGGCGGCAATGGCGGCCCCGATCAGCCGTTCCGGCTCAGTGATCGCATTATCGATGATCAGCAGCGGATGGCCTTCGCGGCCGATCCGGCGCATCTGCATGCGGGCGTCGGGACTGATACGGAAAGGCGCGGGCGCGTCGGACATCAGGCAGGTCTAGCGCACCCTTTCCGCCGGATCAAATGCGATTAAGCTCGGCCACCACGTCATAGGCGTCGCCGCGATACCAACTCTGGGTGAATTCGGCGGCGCGGCCATCGGCCAGGAAGCCTCGACGCTCGATGAACAGGCCGGCGTCGCCGGGGCGGATGCCAAGGATTTCCGCCTGGTCGGCGCTGAAAGAGACGGCGCGCAGGCGTTGCAGGGCGCGCACCGGGCGATTGCCGGCAGCGTCGAGCGCGGCATAAAGCGAGTCCTCGACCACGCCGGGCGCCGGCAGGCAATAGCCAGGGATAGTGGCGCTTTCCAGCGCCATGGTCTGGCCGTCGGCATAACGCAGGCGCTGGAAACGATAGACCAGGGTGCCGGGGGAAAGGCCGAGCGACAGCGATTCTTCCGGGGTCACCGCGCCGGCCGATTTCGACAGCCACTCCGAATGCGGCACGCGCCCGCGCGAGATCATGTCTTCGGAAAAGGACGACAGTTTGGAGAAGCTTTTCTCGACCCGGCTGGCCACGAAGGTGCCGGCGCCGCGGCGGCGCGTGATCAGGCCCTCGCCGACCAGCCCATCCACCGCCTTGCGCACGGTCAGACGCGATACGCCGAATTCCTCGGCCAGGTCGCGTTCGGGGGGGATGGCCGCTTCGGGGCTGAGAACGCGGGACAGGATGGCGTCACGCAGCACTTTCTGAAGTTGCATGTAAAGCGGCGCCGGGTCATTGCTGACCAATCCGCCGACCGTTTCGATAAATGACATATATGCTCCCAACCTGACCTTTGAGCCTTTTATAGGCGCGCCCGTGGCGGACATGCTTTCGATATGCGGCTCTGCACATCTCAGTTTTCGTCTGTAAAAAGGGTGTTTCGCCAGGCAAATCTATTTCATTGGTATGGTTCCGTCAAATCCTTTTGTCCGGCTTTTGCGGAATGACTGGGGCGTGGAAAATGAACCGGCCCTTGAGAGGCATGTGTCGCCAATGGAAATTATTAAATAATTTCAATTATTTATTTATATATAAAAATAACCGGCTTTTACCTGCGACTGAGACGCATGGATTTGGTTATGTCATTGGGGTAAATTGGTATTGAATTTGGCACGTCATAATTGTGATAATAATTCAATTTGAATAATAAAAACGGCGGCATCGAAAAGACTTACCCTGGGGGAAGCGCCTGCGCGCCTCATTGACCCTATATTGGTAATCAAATGGCCCCAAACAGGTCTTGCTGGCCGATTGACAAGGCAACCGGCATACGCCAACCTGCCGTGACAACAAAAAAAGGGAGCCGCCAATATGTCACCATCACTCCGCACCCGCCGGTTCGGCCGCCTGATCGGCGCGGCCCTGTTCGCCGCGGTCTCGGCGCCCCTCGCCATGCCGGCCATGGCCGCCACAAGCCAGGCGGCGCTGAACAGCTTCGCCGGTCATCTCGGCTACAGGCTGACCGTTGTCGATGACGCATCCGGTGGCTTCAATACCCGCCTCGACCTGACCCTGCCCAAGACCGGCCTGCCGGATGGCGCCTGGGCGCTTTATTTCGGCTCGGTCAATCCGCTCACCCTGGTCGGCGACAGCGCCTTCGACCTGACCCATATCAATGGCGACAATTACCGGCTGACTCCCAAAACCGGAATTACGCTCACGCCCGGCGAAACCTATGGGGTCACCTGGGCGGGCCACTCGGCCTCCGAATACCTGGCCATGCCCAACGCCTATATCGTGGCGGACAGCCTCACACCGGTGACCATCGCCGCCTCGCGGACGATATTCGATCCGGCGACCGGACTGGAATCCCTGCCCTTCGTGACGCCGCTCACCGACGAGGCGACCACGCGCAAGGGGCCTGACGACGCCACACAGTGGCTGACGCCGGAGCGCGCCTTTGTGCGGAACGCGTCGCGTGAAGTGGCGCAGGCCAAGCCCGATATCATTATCCTGCCGACGCCGGCGGCCGCGAAACATCTGGATGGTCAACCGCTTGATCTCAACAAGGGGATCGCCGTCAAACTCACCGGCCTTGCCGATGCCGACATCGGGGCCGCGCTCGACGCCTCGCACCTGAAAATAAGCGCGCATGGCGTGCCGGTCGAGATCACAATCAATGCCGGCAAACCGGAATCCTATCATCTGGTCGCTCAAAACGGCAAAATCGCCATCACCGCCGCCGATGCTGCCGGTGCGGCCTATGCCCTGGAAAGCCTGTCGCAACAGGCCGCTTTCGAGCATAACCGTCTGAAGCCGATCGAGATCAGCGACGCCCCGCGCTTCGGCTTCCGCGGCCTGCATATCGACCTGGCGCGCAATTTCCATTCCAAGGCCTTTATCCTCAACACCATCGACCAGATGGCCGAACTGAAGCTCAATCGCCTGCACCTGCATCTGGGCGACGATGAAGGCTGGCGGCTGGCGATTACCGGCCTGCCCGAATTGACAGACATCGGCAGTCATCGCTGCCATGACCTGAAGGAAGATACCTGCCTGCTGCCGCAGCTCGGCGCCGGTCCGCAAGGCTCGAAAATCGTCGATGGCTATCTCAGCCGCGCCGACTATATCGAGATCATCAAAGCCGCCGCCGCCCGACATATCGAGGTCATTCCCTCGTTCGACATGCCGGGCCATTCCCGCGCCGCCGTGCGTTCGATGGAGGCGCGCTACCGCCGCCTGATGGCCGAAGGCAAGCCAGACGCCGCCAATGAATTCCGGCTGCAAGATCCCAACGACACAACGGTCTATGACTCGATCCAGCACTATAACGACAACACGCTGAACGTCTGCATCCCCTCGACCTACCATTTCATCGAAACGGTGATCGACGATATCAAGGCGATGCACGATGAGGCCGGCGTGCCGCTGAAAATCTACCATATCGGCGCCGATGAAACCGCCGGCGCCTGGACCGATTCTCCCGCCTGTCAGGCGCTGGTCAAGGAAAAAGGCCTCGATCCGGCGCACATGACGCCCTATTTCATTACCCGGGTGTCGCAGATGCTGGGCAGGAAGGGCATAGAACCCGCCGGCTGGAGCGACGGCATGGGCCATGTCAAGCCGGAAGAAATGCCGAAACAGGTGCAGTCCAACGCCTGGGGCGGCCTGTTCGGCGGCGGTGTGGCCGAGGCTTACCGCCAGGCCAATCGCGGCTGGGACGTGGTGATGTCCACGCCCGAAGTGCTTTATCTCGACATGCCTTATGCGCCCGATCCGAAGGAGCGCGGCATGGATTGGGCCTCGCGCGGCACGGATGTGTTCAAGGTCTTCGCCTTCATGCCGGAAAACCTGGCGGCAAATGCCAGCGTCATGACCGATATCCAGGCGCACGGCCAGACCATCGCCGATGACGAACCCCTGGCGGCCGGCCATCGCATCACCGGGATGCAGGGCCAGTTGTGGAGCGAGGGCGTGCGCGCCGACAGCATCGCCGACTACCTGTTCTTTCCGCGCGTATTCGCCCTGGCCGAACGCGCCTGGCATACGGCCGCGTGGGAGCCGGCCTATGTCGCCGGCAGGGCATATGCTTACGGCGACCGCCAGGTGGATGGCCGGGCGCTGCTGGCTGACTGGCAGAATTTCAATGACCGCCTGACGCCGCGCCTGGCCGAACTGGACCGGGCGAAGGTCGCCTACCGCCTGCCGCCGCCGGGGGCGCGCGTCACCGGCGGCATTTTCGAGGCGAACCTGGCCTATGGCGACCTGAAAATCCAGTATCGCGCCCAAGGCGGCAAATGGCTGACCTACCGTGGCGCCACAGAGGTCAAGGGACCGGTCGAGGTGCGCTCGGTGGCCCCTGACGGCAAGCGTTTCAGCCGGATCGTTACGGTAAAATAAGGGAGATGGACATGCACAGGCACGGGATCATCGGCACGGCCGTTTTTATCGCCCTGACCGCCAGCACGCTTTCCGCCTGCGGTGGCGGCGGCGGCGGGGTCAGCGCGGGCGGCGGCCATGGTTCGTCATCATCGTCATCGTCATCGTCATCGTCATCGTCATCGTCATCGTCATCGTCATCGTCATCCGACTCGTCTTCCAGCAGTTCATCCGCGTCCAGTTCGATCGGCGCGCCGGCGGGCTATAATCTGGTCTGGGAGGATGATTTCTCGACCGATGGCCTGCCCGATTCCGCCGTCTGGTCCTATGACACCCAGGCCAACGCCATTGGCTGGTACAATAACGAGAAACAGTATTACGCCGCGAACCGTCTGGAAAATTCCAGCATTTCCGGCGGCATCCTGTCGATCACCGCGCGCAGGGAAGACCTGACCTCCGCCGCCGATTACGGCGGCCAGCACTATACGTCCGCCCGCCTGATCACCCAGGGCAAGAAAAGCTGGACCTACGGCTATTTCGAGGCGCGCGCCAAGCTGCCCTGCGGCCAGGGCACCTGGCCGGCGATCTGGATGCTGGGGGAAAACGGATCATGGCCCGGCGCCGGCGAGATCGACATCATGGAACAGGTCAATTCCGACACCACCATCTACGGCACGATCCATAACCAGCAGACGGTCAATACCGGCGTCACCGGCGGCACGCATATTTCCGTGCCGACCGCCTGCACGGATTTCCACATTTACCAGATGACCTGGACGGCGGATAAGATCGAGATCGGCGTCGATGGCACGGTTTACCAGACCTATGCCAACGCCCATACCGGCCACGACCAATGGCCCTTCGACGCGCCGCAATTCCTGCTGCTCAATCTCGCCATCGGCGGCGACTGGCCGGGCGCGGTCGATGACACCATCTTCCCGAAGACCTTCGAGGTCGATTATGTCAGGGTGTATCAGAAGCCCTGATTTGACATCGGCGCGTGCAGCCTTAAGCTGGCTCCATGCCCGTTTCCCCGCCCCTGCCGGATCGTCCCGTCGCTTGTCTTGAACATGTGACGATGGCGCAGTTTGACGACAGTGTACGCCGGGGGCATCCGTTCGTGCTGAAGGGAATAGCCGCGGACTGGCCGCTGGTTCGGCAGGCGCGCCGGTCGGACGAAGCGGCGGCGGATTATCTCAAGTCATTTGATACCGGAAAGCCGGTCCCGGTGTGGATCGGCGAACCGGAGATCAGGGGCGAATTCTTTTATGGCGATACGCCCGGCAAGCTTAGAGCGTTTCCCTATCATATTGTATCATATCCGCATGCACGGAAGTAATTTTCGGCCTCTGTTGGTTTGATGTGGTCGATAAGCGTCCCAATGGCGGTCCAAAGCCCCTCTACGGTTCTCTCGGCTTGCTTTCGCAGCAGGGCCTTGAGTTTTGAGA